>ENA-OQHY01000937-OQHY01000937.1-human-gut-metagenome-genome-assembly--contig:-NODE-937-length-14126-cov-2.426388_pt1 | contig 14126 bp, 9 predicted proteins | sample MGYA00242570_ERZ504733 | MGnify/ENA primary metagenome ERZ504733 (study PRJEB26092, sample SAMD00036219) | human gut metagenome | host: Homo sapiens | study: EMG produced TPA metagenomics assembly of...
TTTTTTCAGTCTCGACGGTTAATATCAAATCTTCATACACAGATGCCAGAGTGATTATTCCATCTTTTACCTGACTTGTGACATCCGTATCTCCGAGCAGAACCTTTTTTTATTTTCCATCCTTTTCAGGGCTGAATTTCAACTTTGGATTCTGAAAACCGTTCTACAAGAATACTGTTTTCTTCTTGGTTTCCTCCCTCAAGACTGACCGTAACATGCTCTCCTTTTACAGTAATCTTATGGGAATCGGGCACGTCTGCACGAATTACGCTTTGAACCGTCTGGTCTGACAAATCATCGGGCGAATTCCTATCGGCTGCAAAAACCGTTCCCTGCACACTGACAAGCATACAGATTCCAGCCAGCACAGCGATTTTTTTCTTCACATTATCCTCCTCCAATTCACAAGTATAATGTATAGCAAATCTCTACTACATTGATATTTGACGTTGAATGATTTTTTCATACACAAGGCAGCGGAATGAAACGTAGCGAAGCTACGGTGATTGACGCTAACGCAGTAGATGACAAATCAGACACGTCCATCATTCACTGTCTGCATAAGAGATTGTAAACGTAACAGTATCAGAGTAAGAACCGGATGCCGCTTTATTCCAGTCATCTTGTTTAATGTCGATAAGCAGAGAAGTTTCTTCTCCCTGAGCCGTATATTTTGCTGATGTAAACGGAGTATCTTTTCCTTCTTCCAAAATCTGATATGGAATTAATTTGCTTGAATCTTTCTGGTTCGTCAGATTTCCTGCGGAACTCATCGATACTTCAATACATTTTCCATCTTCCAACCATACTTTTTCCATTGAAATTTTTCCAAAGTTTTCTGTCAATTTATTGAACTGAACATTGGTATCCTGTGGAATCACTACGGTATATGCCGGTTTGATTTTCGTTGAAATTTTCAGCGTCTGATTTTGATAAACAGATGGCAGTGTCAGCTTTTTATTGCTCAGCTGACTGGTGATATCTACGCCATCTAAAAGGATTTTATCAATCTCCCATCCATCTTCGGTTTCAATCGTAAAGGTTGGAGTTGAAAAGCGTTCTATCGGAAATGCATCTCCCTCCCCTTCATCTTTTGAGTCCTCATAAGTAATCGTAACATGCGCATCTTTATCGATTGTAATCGTATGTTTATCCGGTACAGTTGCACTAACGGTACTGCTTTGCCGATCACCTGAAGTGGTCGCTGCTAAAACGATAATCCTCTGTTGTGTCATTATGACTGTCATTCCTATTAAAACTGCCATAATTGTTTTTTTCTTCATAATACTTCCCCTCTCATTTATTTATCATCCACGTAGGAAATCGTAAATGTCACGGTATCTGAGTAATCTCCCGACGGTGCTTTGTTCCAGTCATCTTGTTTAATACTGATAGTAAGCGGTGTCGCTTCTCCTGCCGTGTGATACCTCGCTGACACAAATGGTGTCGCTTCACTCGTTTTTAAAATCTGATAAGGAATCACATCACTCCGATTATTTTTGTTTTTCAATACTCCGTCAGAACTTAAAGAGACCTCAATGCATTTTCCCTCATCAAGCTGTGCATTTTCTACCTGAATCTTTCCAAATGATTCTGATAACTGATTAAATTCAACTTCTGTATCCACCGGAATCAGCACTGTATATGCCGGATTTACTGTATAGCTTACCGTTGTCGTATTATTTGCATAGACAGTATTGGCAAGCATCATTGCAAAAAAGATTCCGACAGTCAGCCATTTCTTTCTCATAGTTTCCCTCCTGTCTTTTTATGTGCTCTCGGAGGCGCCCATTACATTACTACTGTACAATCAAGGTAGTTTCTACATTTGCTCCGTTCATTGCAGAGCCATCCTCAAGTGATGCTGTCGAAATCTTTATCACAGCCTGATATTCCCCTTTTCAAGTCCATGCGACAGTGTTAGTTCGTAATTGCTTTCCCCGGTTCTACCATTTTCGAGGTATACAGAGTTTCATTTGTATCTTTTAACACCAGTTCAAATGTAAAGTAGCATGGATTTCCGGCCGGATTTTCCAGATTCATTTCTATGTCTGTTGTATCTGCCGGAACTGTAATTGATGGATATCCCGGAATCCGGATTCTTCCGGTTTATCAGCTTCTTCATTGTTCCCGTCATTTGAGGCAGTCTCGCTTGCGTTGGAGTCCAGATTCGGCTCGAAAGCCGAATCCGGAGTTTTATTTTCCTTGTCTTTGTCTGTACCTCTTGTAAAATAAATTGCCCCTCCAATAATCACTGCAATCAGGCAGATAATAATTCCGATTAGTATTTTATTTGTTTTATTTTTGCCGTTCATCTGCACTTCCCCCTTGCTCACTACTCATAAGTAACGTCTACATTTAAGTTGCTGAGATAATATTTATCAGAATTTTTTCCATGTGCGTCAAATTCCAATGTGATATTATCTGCATCGGTGCCGTCTTTTGTATAAGTATACGTTACGGTCTCTCCGTTCTTCGCCTTGATGTCTTCTACTTCGGTTTTCCATTTTTCATAAGTCTTATTTTGTGTTCTGGAATGATAAGAAACTCTTAAATCTGCATATCCATCTTTTTCCATCGTAATCTTAAAGCTTATCTTTATCTTCATCTTGCTGTAGCTATTATGAACTGCCTGATAAGAAAGATTCGTCATATTCAGATGATATCTTGCCGGATTTTGTCCCGTATCGCCGGTTGTCTTTACAGAAGTCTGATTTCCATCCACATAGAATGTAAATTTAGTCAGTTCATGGTCATACGTAACCAGATATCTGTTTGACGAACTTGATGGACGATAACTGTACGAATTATTTGCTTTCCAGCTTGCATGCAACACAATATTTTCTGCATCTTCAAGTTTTGCATTTTTCTTGCCTGGTTTATAGGTTACTGCTGTCGCATTTTTCAGTTTCCAACCTTCAAAGGTCCAACCGTATCTTGTTACATTCTGTGGAAGAGAATAATTTTTGTTGTATACACAGTTAACTTCTGACTTCTTGTTATCATATCCGTAATCAAAGGTTACTTTATACGTGTTCGCTTTCCATACCGGATACAAGGTTGCAACACCATTATTTGCATCCGAAAGTTTGCTTACCCATGCGTGGTCTCTATAATATGCAATGGTCTGATTTGCTTTATAAGACCATCCGATGAAGGTGTAGCCCTTACAAACAAATTTGTTATCCGGCAGTTGTTTTGTCTGTGTATAATTCATTTTTATCTCACTCATTGAGCCGGTTGTTCCGACTCCACAGGTGGTAAAGCGGATGGTGTAAGTATTTTCCTTCCAGTTTGCGGTGTAACTGCGGTTTTCAGTTGAACCTTTTGTAATCGTCACTGTCATTTTATTCTCGAAAGCCCAGTTCCACTCCATCCGATAAAGGTATAGCCTGTCCGTTTCGGAGTTTCAAGACGAATTGGTCTGCTTTCCACATCGTAGCTTTCCGGATTAGAAGCACTTCCGCCATTTAAGTTATAGCTGATGGTATAAGTTTCTTTCTTCCATATTGCGGTGCACATCAGATTCTTTGCCGGCATTTCCGATGGAATTTCAATGTTCCAGCTAACAAACTTGTAACCTTTCCGTTCTGGTTCTTTCGGTTTGGTAATCTTTTCGCCATATTCCAGAGTCATTTCTTTGATTTCATTTCCGCCTTCTGTGTTAAAGCGGATTGTGTAAGTATTTTTCATCCAGACTGCCGTATAAGTTTCGTCATTGTCCGGCATCGTCTCAACGACTTCTTTATCCCATCCGACAAAGGTATAACCTTCCCGTTTTGGATTTGGTTCAGTCACTGTACTCTGATAACGAGCATCGGAAACCTTATCTGCTTCTCCATTTTCAAGAACAAAGGTCAGACGGTGAACATTTCTTGTATAGTGATACTGAATCACTGTCATCTCTGCGCCGTCTACTTTCTTTGTCTGTACCTGTGGTGAGGTAAATCCTGTGTAAGAGGTTACTTCCGGTGTCACAGTGCTGTCGGTATCGGCAGTTTTGATTTCACGTTCTTTTAAAACATAACCATTTCCATCTGCCTTTTCCTGATAGTGTTCTACCACGTAATTGATTTTCTTTGCTTCCCATTTTGCATATAAGGTCAGGTCTTGATCCGGCATTGTTCCGGTAAATGCAGTTTCATAGTTCTCATCCAGATACCAGCCTGCAAAGGTGTAACCCGCTTTTGATACGCCCGCAATCGCTGAACCATACCGCATCGTCTGAATCTTATCTTCCCTGCCATCGCAGAATTTCTCTGTCAAGGTATGGGTGTTTCTCAGATAACGGTAAGTAATATTTAATGTTCCATCTGCCGTTACGGTTGCTGTCTGTGTCTCTGGTGAGGTAAATCCTGCATAAGTCTTAACTTCCGGTGTCACACTGCTGTCAGTCTTTGCTGTAAAGCTCTCTGTACCTGCTGAGGTATATCCGTCATCATTTGCATTTTGCAGATAATGGCGCACGCTGTAGGAAACATCCTGTGCCTCCCATTTTGCATACAGAGTCAAATCTTTCGCCGGAACTGTTCCATCAAATTCCTGTTTTAACTCTTTGTCAAGATACCAGCCTGCAAACTGATAACCCATCTTTTCCGGACGATATTCGATTTTGGCTTCATACACCGGTTCTAATGTAATGTTCTCACTGCCGTCGTTTCTGTCTATTGTCACATTGTAGCTGTTACGCTGATAGTAATAATTGAACACTTCCATATCATCCGATACCTGAAGTTCATAATACTGTTTTTCCGGTGAGGTAAATCCCTCATAAGTCTTAACCTCCGGTGCTACCATTTCACCTGCTGTGCCGATAAAGTTTTCACTCTCAGCCAGTTCATAATTTTCACCAAGTCGCACTTCCTGAATGTAATGGTTGACACGATAGGATTTCTTTCCAAGCTCCCATTTTGCATAAAGTTTCAGACTGTGTGCCGGCATTTCTGCTTCTCAAGCGGTTTAGTCAATGCTTCATCTAAATACCAGCCGACAAATGCATAACCGGATTGTTTTGGAATATAGGAAATTTCTTCACCAAATAAGTATCTTCAACCTTGTCTGCTTCTCCATTATTCTGTACATAAGTAACCGGATTGGAAACCCGATCATAATAATATTCAATGCTGGTATCTCCATAAGGACTTACGACTTCTTTCTTCGCCGATGGAGAAACAAAACCTTCATAAGTTTTTACTTCCGGTGTCACTTCACTGTCTGTAAGTGCAGTTTTCACTTCTTCTTCCACAAGCGTATAAGTCTTTTCATCGGTTGCAGGAAGATCCTGTTTGTAATGTCGTACGATGTATTCGGAATCTGTCGGTTCCCATTTTGCATATAAGCTCAAATCATTGTCCGGCATTGTTCCGCTAAATGCAGTCTGATAAGTATCATCAGTGTACCATCCGCCAAACAGATATCCCATCCTTCCCGGGGTCTCAACAATCGATGCGCCATACTGAAGCCAGTAACGAATGATTTCTTTGCCATCAAATACCAGATTAATCTCATGCATATTTCTCTGATAACGATATTCAATGACAAGACTTCCATCTCCTAAAACCTTTTCTGTAACGGTTTCCGGTGCAGTAAATCCTGTATAACTTTTCACTGCCGGAGTTACCATTTCACCTGTCTTTGCAGAGAATACTTCTTCTTCCACTAATTCAAAATTATTCTCTTCTATTGGTTCTTCTTCTGCAATGGATGGGTCGATTTCCACGCTGTTTGCCTCGACTTCTTCGTTATGAACCACTTCCTGAAGATGTCTTACCGTATAATTTACTTTCTGTGTTTCCCATTTTGCATAAACTGTGCAGTCCTCTCTTGCATCGTTCCGCCAAATAACTGCTCATGTGCTTTGTCTAAATACCAGCCTTCAAAGGTATATCCATCCCGAATCGGTACCGGAAGTGAAATCTTATCGCCTGGTTTTGCACTTACTTCTGTCTCGTCAAGTATTCCGCCATCCGGGTCATATGTCAGTTTATATTCATTTAAATCATAGTAAACTTTCAATACCAGACTTCCATCTGCTTTTACTTTGCCTTTTGGAAGCTGCCCTTTTAAGTGGTAAACTGCCTCATCATAATCTGCTTCCGGCGCAGTCACTTCTTCTGCTGTCTTTCCGGAGAAGGTCTTGATTTCACCCACTTCATAGCCTTCTCCATCCGGATTCTGGATATAATATTTTACAGAATAAGCAATACCATCTAATGGTTTCCATTTTGCCCGATAAGTCTTATCTTCTGCCGGAACATTTTCCGGAACTTCACTGTCCCATCCATCAAATTCATATCCCGGTCGATATACCGCCGGTGTCGGCATGAGACTTCCGTACTTATAAATTCCCTGTGAGAGAATTTCTCCCTCAGATTCAAATGTGATTTTATGCTGTTCTCTCGCATAATAATATTCGATTTCCGTACTTCCATCTGCCTGTATCGTCTCGGTAATCTCAGGCGGAGTCTCAAATCCTGTCCGTTTCGTCGGGGTCGGTGTCACCTTAGAACCTGTCTTTGCCTTATATTTCACCGGAGTCTGCGCTTCATAGACACCATTTGTCTTTTCCACATAGTCCACAACCGTGTAATCCACATCCGCTGCTTCCCATTTTGCATAAACCAATGCATCATTGTCTGGCATGTTTGTCGGAATCGTATACGGTTTGGTCAGTTCTTCATTGCTGTACCATCCTGCGAAATTGTAACCTAAACGTACCGGATTTTTCGGTGCCTGAATCGGAACATTGTATTTTCCTACAATTGTTTCAATATAAGAACCGCCGTTACTCTGGAATGCAATGTAATAACCATCCCGAAGTTTATCCCAGTGCAGAGAAATCTTTCTTGTAATCGCTTTTGTATTAAATGTGCCCTCCTGGTTCTTCCAGGTAATTATCATTTCTCCATCCTGTTCCGGTTTGTTTTGCGGGTCAACGCTGATGATGTTTGTCGCAGGGTCATAACTAAATGCCGGATTTGTCATCACGATGTTAAAGTATTTTGAATTATCATCATAAATCTTTTCAAAATATTTTCCATCGTTTAAGCCATCTTTCATGTGCATGTACTGCATCTTGAAGTAATTATCAGAAAGCTGTACCGACTGAATGTCACGCTTCATGCTAATCTCTTCAACTTCATTCTGCGTATATACAAAATCCAGGACGCTCTCAAGACTTCCAACCCGATAGAGCGGCCATTCATTTTCATACAAAGTCGGACTGTAAGTAAATGCATTGGCAAGTGCCTGCGCCTGGAATTTAATTTCAAGATAAATACCGATTTCCAGATAAATCGCACCCATTGCCCTGGTCTGCCGTCCCGTCGATGCCGCATATTTTAATTCATAATACAGATAACCCCAAACCTGCGCATATCCACCGGCTTCTGCGGAGATCCCCACACTGGCAAGTTTCGTAGAAATCAGCCCCACCTTGATTGTAAGCCTTACTCCTGCCCGCAGTCCAAGCGTTCCCATCGCATAAGCGGTAAATTCGTATTGTTCTTCACATAAATCAATCGTATCACTGGTTGCGCTTCTGTCTTTTACTTTTACACAGAACACATAACGTTTTGCATTTTTATACCAGTAACTCATACCCATTGAAATATTGACATTTGCAGATACTACAAAGTCTAAACGTACTTCAATATCGATAATTAATAAGACACGGAAATGCCGTTCCAGCAGCTTGCGGTTATAGATTTCCACCCAGTCTGAATCTTCTTCTAACAGTTCCGAATATCGCTCGGCAAGGCTCTTAGAAACCGAAATATCATCTCCTGAATCACCAAGACTTCCTGACAATTTCGATTTATCCGCAAGATAATCCTCGCCATTTTCCATCATGCTCTTAAGTTCTTCTGTTATCTTGTTGACACCTTTTCTAAGTTTCGAGCCATTATCGATAAATCCGGATTCTACGACCTTAAAGTTTACATTTAAACCGATTCCGGTATATTCATATAAATCAAAGGATGCCGTTACTCGATAATCTGCAATATACGGGAAAATTCCCCATCTCTTCCAGACTGCTTTTCCATTTACATTAATGTTGACACGAACTTCCTGTTCAAATGTCGCTGTCACTAAAATTTCAATATTTGCGCCATGCGCAACTTTGATGGTAATCTTCACACCGATATCGAGTGCCATGCGCACACCACTGATATCACCATCAAAATGCTTTAAGGTCGTTCCAAGATTTGCCTTTACGTGGTCAAGCTCTGCGGTCACACGACCAGGCTTTCCGCCTGCAAACGGCATGATTTTATTTATGTTTGTATTCGGCTGCAATGAAATTCCCGCGCCAAATCATTGGACAAGGATTGTTCTAATTCTTCAAAGGACTCCGTCTGCATCGCTGCTTCGGCAATCCGCTCTACCACTTCATTTGCAAATCCACTCTCAACTGCCTGCTGTTCGATTTCATCTTCAAACTCGCCACGGTCGGTATCTTCTAAAAGTTCATTTCCATCTACTTTCTCTGTTCGATACACATCCATTGCTATCTGAATTTCTTCCCACGAAACAGGCACATAGTCTAATATGTAATCCTCCCCTGAAACGATAACGCTTTGAATCTCCCCATAGAAAAGTGTCTCGCTGTTAATGTCCGTATAAAATGCAAGAAAATCACCGGCGTCAATTGTTGTCTCACTGTTAAGATTCATTGCCTGACTCATTTCGTCATCGCCAAAGGTCAAATCACTAACAGCAACTGTCGCACTGTTATTGTCTAGATCTCCATCCTTATCTTTCTCAGCAAGAAGCGGAATTACGTCCGGCATAAATAATACATCTTCTGCCTCAGCGCCACGATAGCTGTAAGACGTTCCATTTACTGCTGTAATTTCAAAAAAGGAAACATCACTGTTTTCTCCGGACGACAGTTCCATCGTCGGAATCACATCACCTGAATAGACTGCAATCTTATCTCCAACACTTAATTTCTGTTTGGTATAAGTAAATGTTCCGGAAGTTTCACTTCCCTCTTCCTGTACGGAACCATCTGCCCCAACTGTCATAACTGCGACGGAAACTGATTTTGCTTTCTGACCATTTACGGTTAAATCACTTAAATCATTTGTATGAATGTACTTAAGTTCACTTCTTAACTTTGCATTTTCAATTTCTGCCTTATAAACTGTAAAATCATACTCACGGATGCTTGTGTCATAGCCGGTAAAATACAGCGCATTGTTTTTTAATTCCAGTTTGTAAGAAGCACCTTCCGTCCATCCGTTTTCCTTTCCAACGGTAAATGTCTGGTCGCCGTTTTCGGTGATACTTAATACAATTTCTTCCGAAGGGTCACTTACATTCTTAATCGTACATGCCTGCCGAAGTTCTTCTGCCGTTAATTTTCCACTCGTATCGGTAATCAAAATGGTGAAATCCGTTGCCACATCATACGCTCTCGCATAAGTTTCCATCGTGACCGTATCTAACGGCTGGGTATCGGTATAAGCCGCATATAACGTAATATCGCCTAACAGCCTGTCCTTACTGTCAACATACTTGGTACATTCCGCATCATAACACCAGCCGATAAATGTTGCAGATTTTTTGACCGGCTCCGGCAGATTTGCAAGGGCCGTTCCTGCCGGAAAGGACTGGTCGGTTAATGCAACATTTTCGCCTGTTTCATTTTTGGTGTCCTGATACTGCGTACCGCCGTTTGTCTCATAATGAACGGTATAACGTGTCTCTTCAAATGCAATATCAAACGTCAGCTTATCGGTATATTCCCCTGTATAACTCGGTGTATCCGTTACGGTACAGTTAAAATTCTCCTCTGTCTTATTTTCCTCTGCACTTAAACTTGTTACAACCGAATTGTTTTCGAGCTTTGTACCGCCCTCTTCCCCTCGGAGTTCATAACCCAATGCATGCTTTCCGTTTTTCAGCTTCCAGTCATTTTCTGACGCAACTGACACACTCACATAATCTTTGTCGTAAAATCCACCTGCTTTTGCTGAAATAGAAAGCGTACCGCCATCTGCCGATACCGTCTGTGGAATATCAATATAATAATAACGCTCGATCCATTTCGCATAAAGTACGATAGCTCCGGAATGATCCGCTGTGTCTAAGGATGTAATGCGTTCCCCACTAAAATTTTCATCCTCATACCATCCGCCAAACTCGTATCCCGCCTTTGTAATATTTTCCTCTGTCGGCAGTTCGCCTGCCGGATAAGCGTCCGGTGCTTCATACCCCGATGTAAAAGCACCGCCATTCATCTTATAATCAATGCCATTTTCCTGAGTTTCACCCTGATTGCCTTCACTTGAAACTGCGGTACTCGCATTCCCTTCATTTACTTGATTGTCCGCAGAAACCGGCATCGGTATAGATGTGACAAATAATGCTGCACTCAACAGCATACTAATCAGACGTTTCTTCATATTTCCCCTCCCCTTCTTTGAATTATTCCCTCTCGCAGTCTTTCCTTGCTTTGCTTTTGAAAGGTAATTTTTCGCTCAATAACCATTACATCTTTGATATTAATTTTATCAAAAACGGATTTCGTTTCACATGCCCGTTTGACATCAAAAAAGTGCCTGTTCCGTATTTCATCATACGAAACAGACACTCTGTTTTTCTCTTGAATCCTATTCTTATTTTATAATGTGAATAGATTTTTTGTTCGTCATAGCCAAACTTTTACTGATTTACAAATTCTTTTATTTTATCCCGTTTATCAATATGAAGTTTTTCCAAAATTCTCGAAACATAATGTTTTACCGTATTAACCGACAATCCCAGATGCTCCCCGATTTCCTGATTTGTCCAGTCACGGCAGGCAAGCATAGCAATGGAGTACTCCAGCGGTGTGAGCAAATCCGTAACTGCCTTTTGCATCTTCGGATTATGAATCTTCATCCAGCCTCTGCTAAATGCAATCACTCCATCTACTAATTTTTTATATACTTCCGGCTCACTTTTTCTGACACAGGCCTCTAATACCCCTTGAAGCAAGCCATGATATTCGATAAACGGTTCTAAAAATCCATCTTTTCTTGCCATTTCCCACGCAAAAGAAACTGATTTTTTCGCTTCTTCCTGCTCTCTTAAATTAATCTGACACATCGCAGCCACACAATTTAAATAAATCATCGATATCGGATAGGTTCCGTCCGACATCAACATCACAGACTGAACGATTCCCTGCGCTTTGGCATACTCCATTCTAAGATAAGTCTCATGTGCAAGCAGGCTGCTCGCAAACAGACGCTGACCAATTGGCAGATATGGAATATATTTTTCCAAAGGCGGAATATTTTCTTCCGGTGGAATGTGAATAAAAATGCTGATGACATAAAACGCAAAGACACAGGATGCCTTTTTTTCGTTTGTCTCATCCTCCTGAAATACCCATTTTAAACACTTATAGACGTCTTCTCTGGAACTCTGCGCTTCCTTTGCATTTCCAAGCGTAAGATTTGCAAAGGTATACAGCATATCTGCCGAAAGTCTCAACATAATATCCTCACTGGAAAGATAGTTTTCCACAATCTTCACACAGTTTTCCGCCTGTGCTGAAAAAAAATACAATTCTGCCTGTGCAATCTCGGAAAGTTCCTTATCCTGTATCCTTTCAATTGCCTCTTTTGCCCCTCCCGGCTCAAACGCACTGCCAACAAGCGGTAAGACCGTTCGTTTTTTATTCTCACTTTTTAAAGAAAACTTTGTGCCGTCCGGCATACGAAAAAGCTGTTCAAAATTTGCATCCAGCACTTCGGCTATCTGCTTTAGTTCCGTAAGTGTTAAGGTGTCCCTTTGCAGTTTTTTATAGAAATTCTGCCGTGTCTGTCCCAGTTTTTTTGCTAAAGCAGCGATACTGATGCCCTGTTTCTGACACATTTCTTTTACAAGGTCTGATGTAGTCATAAAATGTCCCCCTTCAAATCATTCGTTTATTTTTCTCTATCAACGTCAACCATCTGGTTACCATTTTAAGACAAAAAAGTTAAATTTTGAAGTAGGTTTTGACATTTTTTGTTGTGATTTTTATGAAATCATCCACCACATTTTCCATAAATTCCTATTACCTTTTGCTCATTTTGTTTATAAACTTTCACACAATTTTGAAGTCCTTTACTCAATCTATTAACTGCTTTTGCCTCATTTTCAAGATTTCTGGCAGATGATACCAAGCAGTAATAAATATACTGCTGTGTTATATTTCCGAAATCAACCCTTTTTCGAATTTTCACGGATTTGATTTGCCTTTTTCCTCCAGCTGTGTTTTTTTCTGTGCTAATTCTTCTTTGAAATGTAACAACTGGCTGGTTTCAACATAAAAACTGCTATAGTCTGAGCTGTCATTTTGCTTCTGGAACCAGCTCTTAATCAATTCTATTTTTTCTTTAATCCATTTTTCAAGAGAATCTAATGCTTTCGCTGCCAGCTCATATCCATGCCCTAACTCTAATAACCGTTCTTTCAATTCGTCAATCAATGCTTTGACTAACTTATACTCCCATTTTCCTGATGCAAAATCATCCATAATTTTACCAAAAGAATTAAACGCTCTGCCGCCTCTTTATCAAGACCGAATTTTTCCAGTACTTCCTCCAGCATCGCATCTAGCAGTTTCGGTAATACTCTCTCAATAAACAGGTAGATATCACCCGATGTTAGCGCAGTTCCATCTATACCTACTGCCCCTCCACCTTCTGCCACATCTCTTAATTCCATAAACTGCATCACAAACATTGCAGCAGCATCTCTTTCTTCCGGTGGTAAACTCATCAAAAATTCGGATAAGAAAACTGAGAATTTCCCCATCACTCCCTGCTCTGTTTCTTCTCCTAAAACTGCTATCGCATTTCCATTTTCATCCCTCTGAAACATCTGCTCTTCCATATGTAAGCCTGCAAACTTATCAAACCCACTACCTGGATTTGGAACCGTATCTATATACTTGATATTTTCTTTTGGAATGATCGTATTCCCCAACGGATTTACGTAATCATTTGCTCCATTGTACCCATACATTTTTTTAGAACTTCCTGATATCCTTCTTCTCCGTACTTCTCTTTAAAGCTCTGAATTGCTTCATCTGAAAATCCCTGTCCGTCAAAAGAATGACATTCATCCACCAGATTTGCATGATTGGACATCAATGTAACATACTGTGCTTTATTTCCACCCTTAGAATGTCCTGTCACATAAATATTATCCGATTCTGTCCATCCATATTGCTCTGCCATCTGATCAAAATAATCTGACGCTTCTCTCTGCAATAAGTTGATTCCTGAGTCATGCCCTGTCCATTATCAATCCATCCACCATCATCTGTACCCCGGTATGCAATATAATTATCTCCATTTGGTAATTCAAAGACACAAGCGTAAGTTTCTGAATGATACCGTCCTCCCTGCTGCCAGCTGGGACTCTTAAATTCTGCATTTGCAAGCTCCGGATAACGTTTAATTGCATCATTTAAAGTCTGATAATAAACTTCACTCGAATTCCCGGTATCTAAAGCTTCCTGTAATATCTCACCTAATGTCTTTCCAGGTTCCGCTTCCATTGAATAACCCCAATAAGTAAAGAGGTCAAAAATAGCAGAATACGTTTCATTTGCATTTCCCATCTCTTACCTCCAATTTGCATAATAAAATTCATATGCCTGATCAATTGCAAAATTACACCTCTGCTCAAACCAGCCATCCTTTGATGCCCAATAAGAGTAATTCTCTCCATCCAGCGCTTTATATGCTTCTTCATCTAAAGCAAAAAACAATGCACCCTTCATACGAATTTTGTTTTCTTCTAATAATTCTCTTAATTTCTCCAAATCATAATATTTTTCTTCTTCATTTACCGCCTGATTTACTACAATATAAGCAGAAAATACCGATTCTTTACTTTCCATTATTTCCTTTACACTCATTCCCGGAGACATTTCTCTGGGAAACACCGAAGAACTAATTTTCCAGATTACACGTGCAGTCGGATATACTTCTTGTACTAAATTCTCAAGTATTGTCTGCATCTCTCCTTCATTTTGATAAGCCATGTAATCATCAAAGTATATCATCTTTCCTTCTTCATTTTCTTCCTGACCTGCCTGTATTCTTTCTCCTGGAAATGAAGCACAGGTAACATTG
>ENA-OQHY01000938-OQHY01000938.1-human-gut-metagenome-genome-assembly--contig:-NODE-938-length-14076-cov-1.958707_pt1 | contig 14076 bp, 24 predicted proteins | sample MGYA00242570_ERZ504733 | MGnify/ENA primary metagenome ERZ504733 (study PRJEB26092, sample SAMD00036219) | human gut metagenome | host: Homo sapiens | study: EMG produced TPA metagenomics assembly of...
TCCTGATAAGATCAGTACATAATCCGGATTAAATGTCTCCATATACTCCAGATTCTGATAAATTGCATTCGCCGTTCCTGTATACCATTCGCTGCTTGTACTCTTCTCATACGGCGGAAGAATTGACCAATGGCGTGGAAAAAGCCCGACGGACTGCTCTGCCCAAGATGAAGCCCCGTGGTGGCCAGGGCCGACACGCCAAACGAGAAGCTCCAGAACGAGGCGTTAAACGGCTGGGATAAAAACCATGGCATCAGCCGTAACATAAACAGCAGTTGCAACAGGCCGTAGCCGAACAGCATTTTGGCAAATGTATCCGCCTCACCGCCATTGACGCTAAACCAGGCGCTGCAGGCCACCAGCGCGGGGGCCAGCTGAATACCCAGCGAGGTTCGCAGCGCGGAAGGCAACTCCCCGGCGCTACGAAGTCGTTGCAAAATCACCGGCTCAAGGCTGAGCCAGGAAAAACGCCCGCCCCAAGAAACACCAGCCCGGCATCGTTAAACCCCAGCGCGCCGCACGCCATGGCGCTGATAAAGTTGTTTGCTACCGTGGGCAGATATAACCCCGGCGTGGTGGCCTCTTGCGGATGGTTACCGCGCCATAATCCGGCGCTTTGCCAGGCAGCATAAGCCAGCTGTATCACCACCCCGACGCCAAATAATACCAGTGACACCGGACGCAGCCAGGGCACAAAACCGATGGCGACCAGCATCGTTGTGGCGGGAAAAAGGCTGACAAAACTGCTCATCACCGGGTGGCGCATCTCGGCCAGCACACTTCTCGGGTAACGGATCGCCCGGGTGATAAACGCCACCGTCAGCAAAAACCAAATCACAATCGCAAGGGCCACCAGGCTCTCACCAGGCCAGCGCGTCACGTGCCAGAGCGTGCTGGCGTATCGCCAGGCGAACCCCATCCCAATGATGCCAAGCACCATACCGAAGTAACCCGCGGGCAGGTTAAGCACTTGTTGAGCGTTGTTATTTGTATTCATTAATTTGAATTTTTAAAATGTATTTTAAATGCCATTTTAAGGGGTTTCCGCGACGGATGCCAGCACTACGAAACGCCGAAAGTTTGCTACGTTTAGTGGAGACGCTTACCCGAGACTTCATGATGAAAAAGTACAGGCTCAGCGAGGACACCCGCCTCTGGCAATGGAAAAACGGCGAGACAACGCACACGACGTCGTTACGACAGATTATTGCCACGGCGAATTTTAACGACATCGTGAGCGGCACGAAAGGCGGCTGGGTTGAAGATGAGAGCGCCCTCGCGCACGAAGGTGACTGCTGGATCTACGATGAAAACAGCGTCGTCTTTGCCGGTGCGACGGTGTCCGGCAACGCGCGCCTTACCCTGCCTTGCATCGTCAGTCATGACGCGCAATTGGCGACAACTGCTGGCTGGACGGCGCAGAGGTCAGTCACGGTGCGCGCATAAGTGACAACGTCACGATACAGCAATCCTGTGTGCGCGGCGAATGCCATATTTTCGGCGAGGCGCGGGTGCTTCATAACAGCGTGGTGATTGCTGCCAAAGGGCTTACGCCGGACCATGAGCAGATCCTGAAAATTTATGACAAGGCGACGGTAAGCCAGTCACGCATTGTGCATCAGGCGCAAATCTACGGCGAGGCAATGGTTAATTATGCCTTCGTTGAACACCGGGCGGAAGTTTTCGACAGCGCCATCCTCGAAGGCAACGATCTCAATAACGTCTGGGTATGTGACTGCGCAAAAGTGTACGGTACGCCCGCGTCATTGCCGGTTTTGACGACGATGCCATCCCTACCGTCCGCTACAGCTCTCAGGTGGCTGAAAACGCGGTGGTGGAAGGAAATTGTGTCATTAAACACCACGTCCTGATTGGCGGTCAGGCCTGGTTGCGCGGCGGCCCTATCCTGCTTGACGATAAGGTCGTGATCCAGGGACGGGCGCGTATCAGCGGGGATGTGCTTATTGAGCATCGGGTTGAAATCACCGACGATGCGGTGATTGAGGCTTTGCCGGTGAGAACATCCACCTGCGCGGAGAAAAGGTAATTAACGGCGACCAGCGCATCACCCGTACGCCTCTGTTGGGGGCGTTATAGCGGGTAAATTTTGCCGTAGAGATTCACATCGTCATAACGGCCATTCAGAAACTCTGCTTCCCGCAGGCACCCCTCCAGCGTAAAACCGTTGCGCAGGGCAACGTTGTTGCTGGGTTTATTCGCCACCCGACACTTAATGACAAAACGGCGGATCTCGCCTCGCTCGACGTAATAGCGCATAAATGCCTGCAGCGCCTGCGACAGAATGCCCTGTCCCTGATGCGCCTCGTCCAGCCAGTAACCGATGTATCCGGCTTTGTTGGCGGGTTCAATCGCATTAAACGACAGCACGCCGACCATGTCTCATCCTTGAAAATCAGAAACATTTTGGCGTAGCGCGCTGGTGCAGCATCTGATTACTCAGCACATTACGACGGGTGTCATCTTCGGTGCCAACATGCTGCGCCCAGTCAAAGGCGGTTTGCAGCCAGGCTTTGTTTCTGATGACCATGTTGTGCAGATCGGCGGTATAGCGCTCTTCGACGGCGCGAAGCTCGAGATGGTCAGTCACTGGGATAATTTCAGATTCAGTGTCGGTCATGGTCCCTTCCCGTCACCCTCTCCCCGCCGGGGAGAGGGAATAAATGGTCAACGCATGATGCGATCGTCAACGTAGTTACGTTTGTCCGGCGCAGGCGGGAAATACTGATACAGCCAGGTCTCACTGATCGCATCCCCCTGACAGCGCAGGAACAGGCGCATGTCCACCGGTTCGGTTGAATCCGAGGTAGGATACCAGTCGAACAGAATGCGATAGCCGTCAAACGGCTCAACGTAGAGGATCTCAACCTGCTTCGCTTCACCGCTGGAGAGGGTAATGACCGGCTCAATGCCTTTTGGCGCGGCAGCTTTCAGATCGCCCCCGACGAAGTCGATAGCAAAGCGACGGGCCCACACTTTCGGGTAGTTTTCGCCCGGCGCCCAGCCTTCCGGGAACCACCCATACCGGTGCGGGTCGCGAAGACATTCGCCAGTGGGGAACGGACCGGGGGCATGGCGCTCCAGTAAAGACGGTATTTAAAGTCCAGCTCATCGCCCGCTTTCACCGGTTTTTCTGGCTGCCAGAAGCAGACCACGTTATCCAGTGTTTCACCCGTTGTCGGGATCTCCATCAGGCCAACCGCACCTTTACCCCAGTCGTTACGCGGCTCCACCCAGAGGCCTGGGCGTTTGTTATACCAGCCCATGACGTCCTGATAATGCGAGAAATCGCGATCGAGCTGAAGCAAGCCGAACCCTTTCGGGTTTTTGTCCACAAACGCATTAAACTGCAGCTTCTGCGGGTTGTTCAGCGGACGGCAAATCCACTCCCCGTTACCGCGCCACATGGCGAGACGGTCAGAGTCATGAATTTGCGGGTGGATGGTATCGCACATGCGGCGTTCGTTTGTACCGCAGCTGAACATACTGGTCATCGGCGCAATGCCGAGCTGTTTAATGTCTTTACGCGCATAGAGATGGTTTTCCACCTCCATGATCACCTGGCTCTTCTCGCAGTGGATCACGAACTTATACGCACCGGTGATGCTTGGGCTGTCCAGCAGCGTATAGACGGTGAAGGTAGTGTCGCCCGGTTTGACGGTTTCAAACCAGAACGCGGTGAAGTCAGGGAACTCTTCCGGCGTGTCGGTAAAGGTATCCACCGCCAGACCCCGCGCGGAAAGACCATACTGATAGGTATCATCAACCGCACGGAAATAGCTCGCCCCCAGGAATGAGACGATATCGCGACGCGCCAGTTCCGGTGCCTTGAAGGCACGGAAACCGGCAAACCCAAGATCGCTTTGCCCTTCCAGCTGCTTCGTATCAACACCGGTTTCACCGTAGCTGAACAGCTCAGGACGGAAGTGGATTTCGCGCGCCTGTGACGTTGACTGATCCAGCGAGAACATGCGCACGCGGCGACGGAAACCCATGCCCATATGGAAGAACTGCACGTCCAGCTGACGGCCTTCAATGTTATTCCACAGTGACTGTTTTTCATCGTAACGGATGGCGTTATAGGCCTGCGGCGTCATGGTCGCCAGCGTGTCCGGTAACGGTCGCGGTGCTCCGCCCCATGGGGTTTTCGCCAGGTCATGGGCCATGGATTGCAGTACGGAGAAGTCAAAACGACGGCTCTGACCGTCAGCAATGTCAGAGTCAGCAGCGTAAGCCGCTTTGGAAAACAGGGAAGCAAGGCCAGTTGTGCCGCTCAGGGCTGCCATTGCCAGCGAGCCTTTTAGAAAACGTCTGCGATTCATGCCTGGAAAAACGTCCTTATGGTCGTGTGAATGTGTTTCGCACTCGGCGAAATGACGGCAAGAAAGAACGCACAGCCTAAACAAAAATGGTTAAGAATCCAATTGTTGGGCGGCGATTATCTGTACAAAGTGCGAAATATTTTCTGTCGACCAGAACGACCCGAAAAAGGTGTAAAGAAAGGTATAAAGACGTGTATAAAAATGCCCCGGCTGGACATCGTCAGTCGGGGCAAATGAGGCGGTTATTTTACGCTGACATCGATACCTGGGAAGTACTTATCAGCGAGTTTAGCGATCGTGCCATCGGCACGCACTTTATCAATTGCGGCATCGAGTTGCTTTTTGGTGGCCTCGTCCCCTTTACGCAACCCAAAGCCGATCCCACTGCGAGGATAGTGTCGTCCGACACCGGTTTGCCGATAAAGCCAAACCCTTTCCCCTGCGGCTTGCTGAGGAAACCTGCCTGCCCGGCCGCGGACATGACCAGCGAGGCGTCGATACGGCCATTCAGCAGATCGCCCCAGGCCATATTCTGATCTTTATAAGACACCACGGTGACACCCTGCTTTTCCCAGTGCTCTTTCGCGTAGGTTTCCTGAATAGAGCCCTGCAGGACACCGATGGTTTTTCCCTTAAGCCCCGCGGGCGTTGCCTCTACCGCGGTACCGGCCTTGCCAACGAGCTGCGATGGGATGCGGTAAATCGGCTGGGTAAAATCAATACTTTTACGTCGCTGTTCGGTGATGTTCATCGCCGAGTTAATGGCATCAAATTTCTTCGCCACCAGACCCGGTATTAACGCATCAAAAGAGGTTTCAACCCAGGTGCATTTCAGCGCTGCGGCTTTGCAGATGGCATTGCCCAGCTCAACGTCAAACCCTTCCAGTTCGCCAGCAGCATTTCGGCTTTCAAACGGCGGATATTCCGCCTCCAGCCCGTACCGCAGTTCGGTGGCGCGAATGACGAAAACGTACACAGCAATCCCATGCCGACAACTAACGCGCGTAATTTCATCTCCAACTCCTTAGCGTGGTTTAACCCGACACAGGGCCTGGGCACCTGCCCGTAACGTCGCCTCATCTTTCGCAAAAGAGAGACGAATCAATTTATTATCCGTACCATCCGCATAAAACGCCGACAGCGGAATGGTGCTACGCCATACTCAACGATCAGCCGTTTCACCAGTTCACTGTCGCGCTCATCGCTAAACTGGCTGTAGTCGGCCAGCAGGAAAAACGAACCGGCGCTCGGCAAGAGTCTGAACGGTGATGCCTCCAGCAAACTTTGCAGCAGATCGCGTTTGCGCTGATAAAACGCCGCCAGCGACAGCCAGGTTTGCGGGTCAATCATGTGCTCTGCAAACGCATGCTGCATCGGCGTATCGGCCGAAAACATCAGAAATTGATGGACTTTACAAATCTCATCCATCAGTACCGCCGGAGCAACACAGTAACCCACGCGCCAGCCGGTCACGTGATAGGTTTTTCCGAAGGAAGAGATAATGACGCTCCGCTCCGCCAGTTGCGGATGTGTCGCCATACCGTGGTGCGGTTCACCATCAAAGACGACGTGTTCGTACACTTCGTCAGACAAAATAATGATATCGGTATTGCGGGTCACCGCCACCAGCTGCTGCAGGTCTCTGCCGAGAAGACCTGCCCGCTCGGGTTGTGCGGGGTATTGATGATAATCATGCGTGTACGCGGGGTGATCGCCGCACGGACTTCATCCCAGTTGACAGCAAAATCCGGCACCGTCAGTTTAATGGCAACCGGCGTGGCCCCTGCAGGCGAACAATCGGGGCGTAACTGTCAAACGACGGTTCAAAGTAGATCACTTCGTCGCCCGGGTGCACCAGCCCGCTGATCGCCGAATAGAGTCCTTCACTGGCACTGGCGGTGACCAGCACTTCGCTGGCCGGGTCATAGTGCGTGCCGTAGAGGGTGGCAATTTTATCCGCAATACGCTCTTTAAGCGGCTGCAGGCCGGTCATTGCCGCGTACTGGTTGTGCCCTGCCTCCATCGCCCGGGTCACCCCGGCGACCAGTTTGGGATCGCAGGAAAAATTGGGTGCACCCTGAGAAAGATTGATGGCGTTATGCCGGGCGGAGAGCTGGCCGATAACGGTAAAAATCGTGGTCCCCACATCGGGTAATTTGGAACGGGTGTGCACCGGAGTGTGTAACGTCATCCTCTTTCCTTTCTCATGATGAATGCATAACTATTCAAACAACAAGTCAGTTGTCGGGACAATCGAATTGTTGTCATAATAGCCATGAGAAAAACGCATACCTGAGGTGTTTAATGTCGCGCCGTTCGCTCCCGCTTAATGCCATCGACGCCTTTTTAGTCACCGCGCGTCATCTGAATCTGACCCATGCCGCAACAGAGCTCTGTCTGACGCAGGGAGCCGTAAGTCGCAAAATCGCCACCCTTGAAGCGTGGTTCGGCTTTCCGCTGTTCGAGCGCCATGCGCGCGGCCTGCGCCTCTCCCCACAGGGCAGCGCCCTGCTTCCGGAATTGCAATCCACTTTTGAAACGCTGCTGACCCTGGCCGATCGGCCCGTACCCAGCAAACCGTGATCCGACTCAAAGCCCCCACCTGCGCCATGCGCTGGCTGGTGCCTCGTCTGCTGGAGGTGGAGCGCGAGCAGCCGGATCTGCAGATCGCATTGACCACCACTACCGACCATAACGTCAATTTCAAAACGGAATCTTACGACGCGGCCATTGTATTTGGCACCCATATGAGCGCGGGCGATCTGCTGTTTGAAGAGGCGTTAACCCCGGTAATGAGCCCCTGCGAGCAGGTTGCGAACTGGGTGCGTTAACCTTCCTTCACCCGACACGGGATAAGACAGACTGGTCATTGTGGCTGGCGAAGCAGGAAGGCCCTGGGGTTGTTATGCACAAAAATCAACACTTCGACACGATGGACCTTGCCATCACGGCCGCCATTCAGGGGCTGGGGGTGGCCATTGCCGACGAAACGCTGGTGGAAGAAGATGTCCGCGCCGGAAGGCTGGCGCGGCCTTTTGAGAGCAGCATTAAAACGGGTGCGAGCTACAGACTGGTTCTGCGCGAATCGCCTGGCCAGGAAAATGGGCTGGCGGCGTTTCGCGCCTGCCTGCTCAGTCGAGCTCACATGGTGTTTCATGACGCGCTTAAAGAGACTCATGCGCGCGCGCATAAAGCGGTTTTCAAGCCTGAAACCTGCATGTTTATTCACGCCGATACGTAGCAGCACGTCCCTTCCTTTTCGACAGGCCGGCCAGTGCGTCGGGCCAGGAAGACTTTCCCGGTGACCGGCGTCACGCGCAAAACTCACCCAATAATCTGCAACCTGCGCTGCGAATTGCCGGTCTCGCGCATTAACGTAGTGGCAGGAAGGCTCAATCTCACCAAGGGTGTCAAACACGTACGGCACCTCATTACCGTGCCAGGCACCGTTGATATAGGTTGCGTGCTCTGCTTCCGCCACATAGTCGAACCAGTAACGCCAGCACAAGCCGCCCACGCGCTGTTGGGCCTGCATCACCACATATCCCATGGTGGTAAAAGCATATCCCGGCACACCTGCCTGCCAAGCTCCACATCCCCTTCACACCTGGATAGAGCAGTTTGATCAGCCCAGTCCAAAACGACGTTCACGGCGAAGCTTCTGGATCTGACCGGCGAGATCGATACCAAATACCGCCATCACGCTGGCTTCGTCACTGTTCGACCCAATCATCACCGGAACAGGATGCTGACGCGCGGCAAAGAACACATCGAGCATTGATTCCGGCAGAACACAGTCTCCGACGATGGGTGCCGGGGCGATGTTCAGCGGCGCGGCCAGCGGCCAGAACGCTTCGGGGGGAATGGCACGTAACTGTTCTGCTGACGCCTCCTCAAGGCCGAAATGCGCCGCCAGCGCTTCCCCTTTTTGCATAGCCTGTTCCCGCGGCGTATCCGGCAGGGTGTATCCGCTTTGCACAATCGCCTTGTGGAAGAGTCCCTTCGCCAGCGGAGACGCCAGCAGCGACAGCACGCTGCGCGCGCCGGCGGATTCACCAAACAGGGTGACGTTGTCAGGATCGCCACCGAAAGCGGCAATATTCTCCCGAACCATTCAAGGGCGGCAATCTGATCCAGCAGCGCAAAGTTATGCACCACCCGGTCTTCTTCTCCTTCCAGCGCGGGATGGGCAAAGAAGCCAAGGTGACCAAGACGGTAATTGATCGTCACAACCACCACGCCACGCGTTGCCAGCGCCTTGACCGTTATAGGGCGGCAGGCACCCGCGCCAATGGTAAACCCCCCGCCGTGCAGCCAGACCATGACGGGAAGCGGCGTCGGGCGCTCGACGGGGTGACCAGACGTTAAGATACAGACAATCTTCTGAAAACCGGCCGGGATCGCCACCGCCTAACGCCTGGCAATACTCACTGTTCTGCCAGCTTGAGGGCGAAAAAGCGGTGGCCAGACGCAGCCCCTCCCAGCGTTCAGGCGGCCGTGGCGAACGCCAGCGCCAGTTGCCAACGGGAGGCGCCGCATAGGGAATACCACACCAGAGATGTACGTTTTCATCCGTTAAACCAGACAGTGCGCCCTGGCGCGTTTCAATCACAGGGGCGGAGGGATTTTGCATAACAACCTTCTGTTCCATCACACCCCAGAAGAGTAACGATTTCAGAGCAAACCGCAACGCTGTTTGCTGCGGATTTCAGCCTCCTGATAGAGCATGAACTCATCGTACACCGGGCAACCCAGCGCCGCTTCGAACGCGTCGCGACTGGCGTTACCGTGGCTACGCGCCTGGGTTTCATTGCCCAGATTCGACTGGAAAATCCCTGCGGCACTGACCGGGAGGAAATCTTCATAGGTGATCGGCTGAGCGACAACCCATCCGCGCTCAATTAACGGCTGTGGATCGTCTCCCGGACGAAACGCATGTCGATGCGCTTCCCCGGATGCGTCAGGCGATAGCGGAAATAGGCCAGCTCCTGACGGCGCATCAACAATTCGCTGTCCGGGAAGGCGCTGAAGATCTCGCGCAAATGGAGCTGGTGCGTCATGTTGTCTTTACCGGTACCGGCCTCTGCAAGCAGGCTGTCATAAAGCGCACGACCTTTTGGCGTCAGCGCCACGCCGCGCTGTTCAATTTCGCCAAAGCGCGCGGTATGCGTTCCTGTATGCTCCCCGGCAAACAGCACCGGCTCTTCCAGCGCTTTAAAGCTGGTCTGGCGCAGTAATACGGGAACCTCGCGACGCGGTGGTCCTTCAATCAGAATTTTGGGTTCAATCCCGTACTTCGGCATCAGCTCCTGCACCCGGTCAATATCCAGCGTACGTGGCGTGAGGTGGTTGATATGGCACCCCGGGAAACAGACCACATCCGCAATCAGTCGGTGCTCGTTATGCAATGCCAGATAGGTCTCCTGGTCGACCGTCGCATGACGATGCCAGCGGAAGGTTTCTAACGCCTCCTGTACAAACGCCTGCGCCTGCGCATCCGTAAAGTGCCCTTCTGCCTCATGCAGCGCGATAAGCTCCAGACAACGCGGGGTAAAGATATTGCGGTGAGACAGGATCTCCGCGGCACGCTCACGCAGGACACGTTGTCAATCAGTTCGAGGCGCAGCAGCGAGGTAAAGATACGAAACGGATTCGGCACAGCGCCGCATCATCGACCGGGCGAAACGCCGTGGAGTGGACGGGCACGCCCGCCTGAGAGAGGTCGTAATAGCTGACCGGGTACATCCCCATAATGGCAAACATACGACGCAAGGTCGAAAGCTCTTGCGCGGTACCCACGCGGATCGCCCCGTGACGCTCCACATTCAGGCGCGCCAGTTCATCCGCGTTCGCCAGTTGTTCATGTAATAGTGGGTTATTTTCCAGAACCGCCAGGTTTACGTCCGCAACCAGGTCGAGCAAGGTGCCGTACTGCGGAACTTCCTGCTGGTACATCGCCGACATAGCCTGCGAAAAGTGTTCCCGAATATCATCAGCCGTGATGGTGTTCGCCATGATGTCATGCCTCCAGTGAATATTACCTGGAGTGTAGAGAAACCCGTTCCCTCTGGGGGGAAGAATTTCCGATTTGTGATCTTAAGACAGGAGTGGTTAAAGCGTGTGCTGGCCTGCCCTGACACCCATATGACCTGGCAGATTCACCTTCTCTAAATAAAGCGTTTTCTGATCAAACTGTATTATTAATAACCTCATCGCTTAACCATTAAGAGGTAATAAATAGCATTATCTTAAGAGGTAATATCTCATTAAAAACAAATATTAGTGGCATATATCTTATTTCGTTAACGCAACAAGCGGATTTTCAATATTTCTCCTTAAGATTAGTCTGTAATTTTTAGACTGCCGCACGCGCTTCAGGCATAAACAATGCAAGAAAAACAGTTATCCCCTGCGGCTCGCGGATTAACTCCATGAAGACAGGCAGTTAACCGCAAGCATCCAGGATATATTCATATTAAACGAAGCGTTAACCATCAGAAATATCTCAGCAACGAAGCGATGGTTTACAAAACATATTTGACGAATATGAAACACCGACTAAAGTTATTATTCGAACGACGAGTGATACGGAATATTTTCGTATCTTAACTGACATAACCAATATATGAGGTTTAATATGGCAGAGCATCGTGGTGGTTCCGGTAATTTCGCACAAGACCGTGAAAAAGCATCAGAAGCTGGACGTAAAGGTGGCCAGCACAGCGGCGGTAATTTTAAAAACGATCCGCAACGCGCATCTGAAGCAGGTAAGAAAGGAGGAGAAAACAGCCACGGTGGTGGCCGTAAAAACTCCTGATCTGATGTAAATCTCTTTTATTTAAAACAGAGAGCATGCTGCGGGCCTCCAGGCTCGCAGTACCCCTTCTTTATTTTACCGGAGCGTAATGATGAATATGAAAAGTGTCGAAGATGTGTTTATTCACCTCCTGTCCGATACCTACAGCGCTGAGAAGCAGCTGACCCGCGCGCTCGGCAAACTGGCTCGTGCTGCTCCAGTGAAAAACTGAGCGCAGCCTTTAGTGCACACCTTGAAGAGACGCAGGGACAGATTGAGCGTATCGACCAGATTATCGAGCAAGAATCTGGCCTTAAGCTCAAGCGTATGAAGTGCGTAGCATGGAAGGCCTGATTGAAGAGGCCAATGAGGTCATTGAGAGCACCGAGAAAAATGAGGTGCGTGACGCCGCATTAATTGCCGCAGCACAAAAAGTGGAGCATTACGAAATTGCCAGTTACGGTACCCTCGCCACATTAGCAGAACAACTGGGCTATAAAAAAGCCGTTAAACTTCTGGCCGAAACGCTGGAAGAAGAGAAAGAAACCGATCTTAAACTTACCGACCTGGCCGTAGGCAATATTAACCAAAAAGCGCAAAAATGACGCTATAGCAAAGGTTAAATAAAATGAGCATCAGTCCCAGGACTATTAAACGGTGCCATTTAACGGCAGCAATAATATGGTTCATACTCGCTATCCCTTCCGTTTTATGGTGGAAGAGCAGCGTGCTATGGGTCATTATCATCAGTATTTACGCCAATATTGTCGGCCATTTATCTGGCTACAGTGCTGCGCGTGCCGATCAGGCTGCTGAGAGTAAGACCAAATAAGCGACACCATAATGAGGACATTATAATGAATCACGTAGAACACTACCATGACTGGCTACGCGATGCCCATGCGATGGAAAAGCAAGCCGAATCTATGCTGGAATCCATGGCCAGCCGTATCGATAATTATCCCGATGTTCGCGCCAGAATTGAGCAGCATATTAGTGAAACAAAGCGACAAATTACCTTACTGGAAGAGATCCTCGACCGTAATGATATTTCTCGTTCGGTTTTAAAAGATTCGATGAGTAAAATGGCGGCGCTCGGACAATCCATTGGCGGGATGTTCCCCTCTGATGAGATCGTCAAAGGTCTATCAGCGGCTATGTTTTCGAACAGTTTGAAATAGCCTGCTACACCTCCCTGCTGGCCGCGGCCAAAAAAGCGGGCGACATGGCTTCCGTGCCCGCTATCGAAAGTATCCTGGCGGAAGAGCGCGAGATGGCCGACTGGCTGATTCGCCACATTCCACAGACCACCGAACAGTTCCTGCTGCGTTCAGACGCATCCGTGTCGAAGCAAAAAAATAACCTCAGGAGAGAAGACATGTTTCGACACGTCAAACAATTACAATATACGTTCGGGTTGCCGAACCGAATCCCGGCCTTGCCAATTTATTACTGGAACAATTCGGCGGTCCTCAGGCGAGCTGGCCGCCGCCTGCCGTTACTTTACTCAGGGTTGAGTGATGACGACCCGGGTCGTAAAGATATGCTGATGGATATCGCGACCGAAGAGTTAAGCCACCTTGAAATTATCGGTACCCTAGTGGGTATGCTTAATAAAGGGGCTAAAGGCGCACTGGCGGAGGGCGTGGAAAATGAAGCCGAGCTGTATCGGTCCATGACCGAAAACGGTAACGACAGCCATATCACCTCCCTGCTTTACGGTGGCGGTACTCCGTTGACCAACTCCGCCGGGTGCCGTGGACGGCGGCTTATGTCGACACCATTGGCGAGCCGACCGCCGATCTGCGCTCAAATGTGGCTGCCGAGGCCCGAGCGAAGATCATCTATGAACGGCTGATTAACGTCACGGACGATCCGGGCGTGAAGGATGCGCTGGCGTTTCTGATGACGCGTGAGGCAGCGCATCAGCTCTCCTTTGAGAAGGCGCTTCAGTCCATTCGTAATAATTTCCCTCCGGGAAAACTACCGCCAATCGAGGAATACACCAACAAGTACTACAATATGTCTGAAGGTGGAGAGGTTCGCGGAAGCTGGAACAGCGATAAACATTTCGACTACGTTGAATCCCCCCAACCTGCCGTTGACGGCGGAGACGGGAGTGCAAGCGTGACGCTGACGACCGAACAGGCCACGCTGGTCAAAGCGATGTCGGCCCGCACGAAGTCCGATCCACATTCCGACCCGCTGACCGGCGCCGAACTGGGTGCCGGGAAGAAAAAACCGTAACCGATTTTGCCAGGCAGCCCCGGACTGCCTGGCAATCCTCGTGCGCAACAGTTCCAGAGGTACGGACCATGTTCGAACTCGACGCATTTCACCTCGCCAGAATCCAGTTCGCTTTTACCGTCTCGTTTCATATTCTTTTCCCGGCGATCACCATCGGTCTTGCCAGCTATCTGGTGGTGCTCGAAGGGATGTGGCTTCGCACCAAAAATGAGGTGTGGCGCTCGCTGTACCATTTCTGGCTAAAGATATTTGCCGTTAACTTCGGTATGGGGGGTCGTTTCCGGTCTGGTCATGGCCTATCAGTTCGGCACTAACTGGAGCGGATTCTCACAGTTTGCCGGCAGTATCACCGGCCCCTCCTGACCTATGAAGTCTTAACCGCCTTCTTCCTCGAAGCCGGTTTTCTTGGCGTGATGCTGTTCGGCTGGAACAAGGTCGGCCCGGGCCTGCACTTTTTCTCGACCTGTATGGTCGCGCTGGGTACGCTGATGTCCACCTTCTGGATCCTCGCCTCCAACAGCTGGATGCACACGCCCCAGGGGTTCAGTATTCAGAACGGTCAGGTCATTCCGGAGGCTGGCTGGCCATCATTTTTAACCCCTCCTTCCCTTACCGTCTCATTCACATGGCTATCGCCGCGTTCCTGAGCAGCGCGCTGTTTGTGGGAGCGTCGGGCGCATGGCATCTGCTGCG
>ENA-OQHY01000939-OQHY01000939.1-human-gut-metagenome-genome-assembly--contig:-NODE-939-length-14072-cov-2.729867_pt1 | contig 14072 bp, 13 predicted proteins | sample MGYA00242570_ERZ504733 | MGnify/ENA primary metagenome ERZ504733 (study PRJEB26092, sample SAMD00036219) | human gut metagenome | host: Homo sapiens | study: EMG produced TPA metagenomics assembly of...
CTCGAGGACGTCAAAGCAGCCATCCGCTATCTCAGGGCAAACGCGCGTCAATGGCACGTGGACCCCGACCGTCTCGGCATCTGGGGCACGTCGTCCGGCGGCAACACGTCGCTGCTGGTGGGGTTGACCGCCGACGATCCGCGGTATGAGGACGGCACCAATGCCGATGAAAGCGATGCGGTGAAGTACGTGTCAGCTGCTTCCCGCCCACCGACATGCTTGAAGCAGTCGACGCATTCGACGATGAGACCAATCCATTCCGGCTGTATTATTTCGGCCCGTTCGCGGCGTGGTGGGTGCGACCCATGAGACCGGCATCAATGCGAGGTCCGTCAGCGCGCGGCTGACATGAGCCCTACCTGCAGGTGCGGGATGACCAACAGTATCCGCCGATGCTCCTGTTGCACGGTACCGCCGACACCGTGGTCCCCTATCATCAATCCGTCAAGATGCGCGACCGACTGGTCGAGCACGGCGTGGACGCGCAGCTGGTGCTAGTCGACGGCGCCGAACATGAGTACGATTTCTGGAGCCAGCAGTCTTCGACGTGATCTTCGATTTCATTCGTGAGCGGAGCTGAACGGTAAGGGCACACGGGCGCGTCCTTGTTATAGGTTGCCAAGTTCTCTTTTAGCCAATTTTGTTGGAGCCCCTATCTGCACGAACATGCCATGACAGTTCTAGGCTGTGTTCTAGGACTGTCAATCGGCAATGTGTATGAAAGCGTGATGTGATGGGTCAGACGGCGATTGATGGAGTTGAGGGACTTAATAGGGCCGGCGAAATCGGCGGATTCAGCGGTTCGCGGTCGGTGGCGTTGCCGCCTATACCATTCTGGCCGTGCTTACTTCGCTACTGTTGCAACGGCCGATCACCACGAACTGTTGCTCATCGTCATGTGGATCACGCTGGAACTATGTGCGCTGACCATGTTGCACAGTTCCGGAGCTCTCAGGCAACCGCCGCCATCGTTTTGGCCATCATCCTGCTGATTTTGCTTATCGCCGACATGGCCTGCTACCTCGCCTACTATCATCTGCCACCCATGCCCGCTTTCATCGACGGCACCACACCACTGATTGCCGTAACGGTGTTTTCTGAGATTGTCGTGACGATGATTGTGTAGGTCCGGGGATTTTGTTTGCTATTTCGTGTTATTCAATTGTGTCCCGAATATATATGGCACTGCCAAATTTATGATTCCAATCTTTTCCTGCGGATCGGCTTAAGATAATTGACTCTGAAGATTTCCAATCACCAAAAAACTTGTTGTCCGTTTCAGTTTGTTCCCCATTCCGGAATTTCTCACAGGTCAATTCAAGGGTGCATAGAAAATCCGCAACTTGTTCAAGCCGGTAGTCGCGTGGAGAAGCGTCACGATAGACAATGGCATCTTTTGAGAGTGCATACTCAATCCCGCCTCGCAGGGCATCAGTAACTATCTGTTGGCCACCGTCGTAATACACCTTGACAGTGCCATAAGAATGGAAATCCGAAAGATGCGCCAAAAGTAGATTAACAATATCGCGTTTGAGTTGCGCTTCAACGTTGGCGGTTATCGTCAAAATCACTTTTACGATGCACAAACGTCCGATATGTAATCGGCAGCCGCCGAGTCATGATAACGAATAAACCCAGAAGCCTCTTACGCTCCGATAGGCTCATCCCTTCGTAAGCATCATGCCCGGTAAGCAGCGGCCCAGCATGGAAAGGGACATCAGGAAGTCCATAGTCAGCCAACGACTGGCGGTACCGCTCTAAGGCAAGACTAATGTCCTTAGACTGGTCATGAAAGACAAGAGTAATTAAATAATATTCTGATCGTTTACCCCACTCACCGCTCTCATCAGCGAAGATGCTCAATACAGACGGCATCGCATCCCCCGTCCCCGTTGACAAAAAATGCCGGGGGAGCCCCCCGGCGACTTGGAGCCTTTCTCGTTTCCGAGTAAAGCAATATATTTATAGCATTTTCAGCCCCTAGTCCGCAAGCCACAAACGGCTATTCCGCTGACAGCTGCTCATATTGTAGCCACGCCATCTACTGCAGCATCATGTCACGGTGCTTGTGCCAACGGAACAGACGCTCACGATGGCGGTTCAGCGTGAGACGATCCCACATCTGATTCTTGGCCCACTCAACCATGCCATCATGTTCTTCATCTTCGGGATTGCCCAAGGTATCAAGGAACCGCTCGAACCCATACACCCCGCCGACATCCTCCGAAGGCGCATCCCCCGCCCCATCCCAAAGCTGAGGATCCGCAACGTGCACGCTGCGTAGGTACGCATCAGCTTAATATCATGGATCCAATCGTCACCATAATCGTAGTAATAGCGAGCGGTACGCGCCTTGGGAAACACGTCGCCCAGCTCGGTTTCCGAAGCAATGCGAACTTCCGGCAACGGCTCCACCGGCATATATTGTTCGTATTTCGCCTCATGGTATGAGGACTCTTCTCCCCACAATTCTTCCACTTGCACCTGCTTCCCATCCGGGAATGTGGCACAGAAGCAGAACAGATGCTCGCCGTACCACATAAAGCATTCCTGCAATACCGCATGCAAATCGAAGAACGTCAATGATGCCGGCACCACCCTGTTCGCCACCCAATACCCCCAAAAGGACTGGCGCCAACGAATCGGAGGCGGCACCCACGCCGACGCCATCATGGAACGGATTGTGCGCAACACCACCTAGCTGGAAACCGGCGACTACAACATGAGGGAACACGCACCCGGCAAGTAACCATCAAACAACCACCACGAACAGGGACGGCACCGATGGTGCCCAATGCCACGCACGCCGGTGCCGTCCCGCAATAACCCCGGTGCTCAAACCTTCAAATAATCAGCACGTCTTTCACGATACCGGTCATATTGCCGCACAACCACACCTTCGCAAGACGCGCATCCAACAGGAAGCCCCTGCTTCGGACGAAATGGACCAGGACATAAGCCCAATAATCGAGCTCTTCTTCTAACACGGCCTCACCGATGCCGAATTATCCACGATATGGCAGCGAAGCAAGCTTCCACAATGGAGTAATACTACTCATTTAATTTCCACAAAAAATAATAACCCATAGCTTTAGTTCCATTAATATTTTCTCTATGCTTACGTATTATATCAGTAACTGTAGCCGCCCCCAATGCACCTGATGCGAGACTTGCAACTGGGGCCAACTCCGGAGGTATCCCTAGCTGAGCCACACTAATGCAGATAGACCCAGCCATCAATAAAGCATCACTCATATAGGTATTTTTAGCATTCTTTACTGCATGTTGAATATTATTGATTCCACATTGAATCTCATCTCGATAAAAATCCCTGTAATCATTAGCTGTAACTAATTTTACAGATTTCATCGCCTTAGTAATTGAGCTTCTGTAGTTATCAAAAGCATCCCCTTCTTCTTTTCTCAATTTTAGTATTTTTTCAGTTGAGATATTCGCTAGATATGGAATGGAATGAGTAAGCTGCGACAAAATTCGATAATGAGATATATCTTCAAACGAGACACTGTCACTCATGCCTTTCAAAACAGTAAGATCCGATGGCCTGTCTGTAAGGTATGAACATTGCGCTTCGATATTTTGCTCATTATACATTGACAAATCATCATTAATCTCTTGAAAAATCTGCTGCGCTAAGCCAATCTCTCGCATAGACTCAAAATCGAGAGAAGCGCCAATTCCATCCTTATTCAAGGCAGACAAAACAACTGAAGGAACTTCATATCTAAAATGAATAAACGAACTTTCTTGTATCCCTAATTCTGGACAAGGAAGAATCTTAAGATATACTTCTTCGCCTTCTTTCATGACATACACCTGCAACGAATTTAGAACAGATTGAATGACAGGAGAACCAATTGATTCAAATCTATTTTGGAAAGTTTGCTGAATCTGATTGAGATGTACAGTACAACTAGGACAAGTAGTAACTAAATCAGGCTGGAAATAAAGTAAACCAGCCCTCACAAGTGGCTCATACATTTTAATGAGAATCAATGCATCTAAAAATAGATTTCTATCTAGAGATGAATTGGATTCTGCCTCTTTTAGTAAATCATTGAGAGGAAAAGGAACGAAGACATTATCCGCATACATCACAGAAAAATTACATAATCGTTGAGCATTCCTTAGCCGACAATTAATATCTGCACAAGGAAATCTACCTCCAGAAAGTGATTGCGAAGGAGAGAAAGAGAAGAGAGAAGGCTGCACTTTCGGTTCTCTTATGCTTAAATACATATCCCAAAATAAATCAAGTACTTCAGAATCACTCTTTGAACACAGAGCTTCATATGATTCCTGCGGTCCTCTCCCCAACCGATTTATATCAGAATAGAGTTCTTCATATCCTTCATCTACATAGCCCATCTCTACTATCTCCTTTGATACGTAACCGAAAATTCCTTCACGCGACGAAGTTTCTGCTGCCTGGTCAGTGGATTGAGCCAGTCGTTGTCGCTGTAACGCTGGTAGATGTCCAAGCCGCGGCCCAAGATGACCCGCCATCCGGTGTCGGTGACTATGGAACGATCGTGCCCGGACTCGCTGAATTCGTAGGTCAACGCAATGCCTAATGTGCCGAACGTTGCTTGCACTTGGCTGAGATTATCGATTTGCCGGTCGGGATACTCCTCATCGCATCCGGTAATCAAATGCACATGCACTTCGTCTGAACGATTAGTGTATGTGTACACGGTTTCAAGAAACTCCGCGAGGTTGCGCACCTGATAAGTCTTACGAATATACGGGTCCTTGAGCGTAATCTGCGTCGCACCAGCGACATACGGACCGAACAGCTTATTATATGTGGCACCTCGCTGGCTTTCAGCGAATTCGACATGTCCTTCCTTGGCCGTTGTAGCGGCACGCTCAATGGGAGACAAAGATGGCACGCGCGCAAGAGTAGACAAAGACGTAGCCGTAGACTCAGTGGCAAGTACTGGCGACGAAGACTCTGTTTCATTCGCGTTATCAACTTTATGAGTTACGTCAGCTGAGGCAGCAGCTTTGTCATCAACAGAACCGATGGAATCTCCAGCAGGCACGTCAGAAGTAGTGTTATCAACCTTCTCAACACCGAGACTAGCGTCATCAGCGAGTGCAACAGGAGCAACCGTACCTCTCTCTGCTCGTCACGCTCATCATGCCCACCGCGCCAATACAGCTCCGGGTAATCATCCTCCTCCAGCACATGCACGGCGACCGGCTCCACCGAGCAGCCGCGTGTAGCTGAAATCCACCGCTGCCATGGTGGAGTCGATGCGGCACAGCTGATCCTTGACACGCTTGCGCCCTTCGATGGCGCAACGCAGCAGCGGTTCCATCTGTTCGGCCGTGGCCTGTCCGGATGGATAGATCAGCTTCATCAGGCCGGAGAAGGTCTTACGCACACCATCTTTATCTCGTGTGGACAGCGACGGCGACAGCTTGAAATACTTCTCGAACGCCGATCCGTAATCCACGTTGCGCAGGTTGTGCAATATCTCCGCCAGGTAGTCCACCACGAAGCCATATCCGCTCGTGAACATCTCCGTACGAATCTGCTCGAATTCCCACCCGGGCAGGTAATAGTGGATGCGGTCAAGAAACGCCGGGTCATGGTATTGCACCGGCAGCTCCTCGAACAGGTCGGAGTTCTTGAGCATGTATGGCACGTTGTGCGAGGTGTTGCCCACGAACACCATGGATGCCTCGGCCTGCGTCACATTGGTGCCGCGCGAGAAGCTCTTGTTGGCCATGTAGTTCTTCATGATGTCCACAAGAGCCTTGTCGGCCTTCTTGCTTTGCCTGCGAACTCATCGAACGCCACCGTATCCCAGTAGCCCACCAAGCCGATCTGCTTGTTCGCATTATTCACGAAGAGCTTCGCCGCCGTCACCTCGCCACCGGAAATGAGCATCCCATGCGGCGAGAATTCGGAATAGATATGCGACTTGCCGGTGCCCTTTGGTCCAAGCTCGATCAGATTGTAGTTGCGTTCCACGAACGGGATCATGCGCACCAAGTGCAGGAGTTTGGCGCGGTCGCCGAACAGATCCGGGTTGAATCCGACCGATTGCATCAGCAGGTCGATCCACTCCCCCGCGGTGAACTTCGCGCGCATGGCCAGATAGTTTTCGCGGTCATCATGCGACATCTGCACGGGCATGAGCCGATGCAAACGCCACGGCACCTCGTCGCGGTCGCCGGAATAGGCGTATACCAGCGTGCACATGCACCAGATGCCCGTGACCAGCAGCTTGGGATTCTTGTCCACCGTAATGGAATCGACAACCACGCGACTGATGCCAAGATTCTCGAATGTGGCCTCGTAACGGTCGAGTTTTTCGTTAAGCGCGACCTGTACCTTGTCGATAACCTGGTATCGGCCTTTCTCGCGAATCTTCGATTGGATGAGGTTCGCTTCCTCGCGATGAACGTAATTGTCCGCAAGAATGTCGCGAACGCGCTTCACGCCGGCATTGATGCTCTCCTGGTCGGTGGTGGTCGCGTATTTGCTCAGCAGGTATTCCAGCACATACGACGGCACCAGCGCATTGCCTTTGACTTCGCTGACCAGATCCTTGCGCACCGTGTATTGCGAGAAGTCATCGGTGATCTTGCGGTCCAGATTGCTCATTACGAGAGCCGCCACGCCGCCCTCAAGCACCAGCCACCACGCACCAGCACCAGCACCAGCACCAGTCCAACGACCCGCTCACCTCATTGGATTCATCTGCCATAATCCCACCTTACGCCCAATCTCATTTCGCCGAAGACACATTCGGCAACGACACATTCAACTTCAGAAATCGAATCCGTCATCGGTGAACAAGCCGCGCTTGAGCAGATACTCCGCCTTCACGTCCAGCTGACGCATCTGGCTGGAGCCGGGAATCTGCTCGCTCACACGCAATTCGACGGTTGTGTTGTTGAATTGGTCGGCATCGCCGGCCAGCAGGAATGTGGCAGGCACGTGGCGGTCAGCGGAATCCTTGCTGGTGGAGTTGAACGCAATGGGCACCTCATTAGAGATAAGCACGCCCTTGCCATCCGCTGAAACGCCCCACAAGCCGGCCAGCACGGTTCGTTCGGACACCTTGCCGCCCACCGGCTCGGTCTGCAGGAAGTCGACCGTGATCTGACCAGTGGTGATGCGGTCGGTCGTCTGCTGGATTCTGAAACTCACTTTGCGCACGTCTTCCGAGGCGGACCGCCCCTTGCTGATGTGCACGATCGGCACCACGATCTCCGGCAAAGAAGCCCCGCCGTGCACGTATCGCACGCCCGGCCCTTTGATACGAAGGCGATGGATGGCATTGGGCACCTGAATCGTCACGCCTTCGCCTACCATATCCCGCAAACCAACCTGTGCCGCACTGAATGTGGTGAACGCGGGCTTGCTGACCAAGTTGGCCCCGATGACGAAGCGTCGGCTTTCCTTCCATATCGCATCGCCGGATGGCCGTTCGCTGAGCCATTCCGCATCCGATACATCGTGATTCTGGTAGAGGAAGCCATGATCGGCGGTGACGATCATATTGGTGATGTTCGCGTTGGATAGGCGCTTCACTACCGCTTCAAGCTCATTAATCGCTCGACTGCACGCCTCGAAGGTTCCGGATTCACTGGCTTCCTTATCGCCAATGGCGTCGATGGTGTTGTGGTACACGTACGGCACGTTGCAGGATTTCACCAGATTGCGGTATTCATCTCGCTTCATGTTGAGCAGATCCTCCGCCTCTATGACGGAGCCTCCGACTTCGGCGAGAATCGCGGCACGAGCCGGCGTACCGCTCGCATCCTTCCCATCCACAACGGCATAATAATGCTTCTTTGTATCCAAGGACAGGTCCGTATGCGGCAGCAACGCCGCCATGCCCAATTGGGTATACGAGGGCAGCGTGCTGAGTTGAGCCGCCATGGACGCGGTCCACCGGCTTTGCTCATTGAGCTTCCTGCAGAATTCCTCGGCGACTTCGTAACGCAGCGCGTCGGAAATGATGACCGCAATCTTCTTATGCGCATCCGTCACCGTCTTCACATTGCGCGCATAGAACTCGGTTTGGGAGGTATACCCGCAATCGCCCAACTGTCCATCTTGCCGACCTGCCGCTGCCATGCGACGCCAAGCTCGGACTGGTACCTGGAGTACTCCCGTTCCAGACTGTCCGCGATGTCCCTGTCCCGCGATGGGGAACCGATTTTCCACGCCGCATGAAGCGCCGGTAACAGCCGTCCACTTGGTAGAGCGAATTGGTATAAGCCTCGAATCCACTTTGCGGCGAAGTGATGGACTCCACAATGGGCTGGCATTGCCGCAGCATGGCACGCAGCGCGCTCGCGGACGCGATGATGTCGTAATCATTGGCGAACCGGGTGAACCAGAGGCCGTATCGGCGGGCGGCGATGATGCGCTGCACGTCTTCATCGGTCACGTCCGCATTGTCCAATGCCTCATAGAGCAGTTCCACGATTTGCTCGTCGACTTCACTGAATACGTCGTGCTGTTCCAGTTCGGCCAGGCTCATGGTGGCGATGGTGCTATCCAGCGACAGATCCGGAAACACCTCACTCGCCAGCCTCTGTATCACCGGAGTGGTTTTCGGGTTATTGCGCCAGGTATCGAAGTCGCGGCGGACGTTCGCGTAATAGTCGATGCTATTCTCGGCATCGCTGAACCCGTTCCAGGCGAGACGGAACAGCCAGATCACGAAATCCTTCACCGTGGGCTTGTTCAGTTGATTGCCGGAGTCAAATCTGTAGATGCCGCGCGTGCCCGCCCAGTGGTAGTCGGCCAATCCCATGGCCTCGATTGTCTCGATGCCGCGAGCGGAGTCTTTGGCGTATTGCGTGAGCAGCTCCCGCCAGATGGCCTGCAAGCTATGTTCGCCGACTGGCAATCCCAGCAGCGATGCGATCATCTTCGCTTGGAAGGTCTTGGCATCGTCTTCCGCACGCAATCGTTGCTGCAAGGCTTGAACCAAATCGTCATCATCAAAGAACGGCTTACACCGCTGCATGATGGCGAGCCAATCACGGCGCGTTTCGGCGGATGCCTCACGCGGGAACAACTCGTTGAGGATCATCGACAGCTTGTCCGCAGTGAACCAAGGACCATAGGCGATTTCAAGATCCAGCAGCCAATTGTCTTCATTGGCCGGCAGTTTGCCTTCCACATATACCAGGAATTTGGTGGTTGGTTCTGCAAGCATGATCCGGTATTTCAGTGCGAACGGATTGCGTTCCAGACGAACCAGCTCAACATCGCGCAGCGCTTCGTTCTCCGCTTCCGGCCCAACGATGCTGTCCACTTCTTCGGAGAATTCACCGACCTCGTCATGCCAGAAAACCACGCGCCCTTCGCTATGCGGAGTGCCGTCGAATGGCGCGAAACGTGTCGCCAACAAACGACCAATCTGCGTATTACCGCTCATTCACCGTCCTCTTCTCCGTCCACAGGTTGCCCGTCGTCCGCCGATAATCGACATTGACCGCTCCCTCCATACAAAAAAATGCCGGAGGACTACCCCCGGCTCTTGGAAGTCTCGCATTGCTACTGACTAATGAATCAGCTTATAGCGTATCTATGACCTCGCGCGATTTTTGTGCTCCTCGCTGTACTGCATAGGCAATTGAGCGGTTGACACCGATTCTCTGAATCACTCCCTTATCCGTCATGTCATTCAGTATGTCTATCGCACGTCTTTTTTGCACACCCAGCTGATCCGCTATGGATGACGATTTCATTGGACCGTTCTGCACAAGCATGTCCAGCACTTTGCGTTGCTGTTCGTCAAGCCGGGCCATCGATTCACTGTTGATGCTCTCACCGTGCACGTTGAGCGCACTGTCAGTGCACTCAACACCATTTGAGTGCATTTTCCGAGCATTTTCAGTACCCTGGTCGAAGCTCCGGTTGCTGCCCTCGAACAATAGTTCCTTGATGGTGGCGGCATCCGCCTGCCGTGTGGTGCCGGCACACCCACCACACGCAGTGTCTAGTCCTCGATGCCAAACACGATACGCCCGCCCTCGCCATTGGCGAACGCAACCGCAGTCTTCGTGTACTTGATACTGCGGTCAGGTAGAGCGACTTTGTACTCGGCGTTTTTTGATTCACCTCTATCAATGCTCATATAATCACCAACGTTGTATTTACCCGCCATATATCGCAGCACTTTACCTAAGCATTCATTGCTCTTCTGCACATTGACGGAATCTCCACTTCCTGGTGCTGTCAAAGAATTAGGAGAAAACTGAATGGAGTCTTCCCAATACCTAAGAATTATTTCCTCGTATGAACCTTTAGGAGAGGAAGAAGGAACACCGGGATTACACCAACGCCAATCTTTAATAGCGGAATAAACAAAACTGTCAATGACAATTCCTGAAAGATGGTAGCTTTTAAAACAAGAGTCACGAACCACCCTCATATGCCTACAGGTATCAACAAGCAGACCATTAGAAGATCTATTTTTTTGCTTTATGGCTTCTTGCTCAGCCTTGGGATTACTCGAAAGCCAATTACCGCCTTGGTTGGAATCGGGATACTCATATATAGTATTCCCTCCCCAATCCATAGAGACAAAAGCCGGCAGTATCTCAAACTTCATCTCATCACTAAAGGCAATTTTTACTACTTGGCCATCTGCGCGTACATCACTCATAGAATATGCTTGCTTAATAGCATTCCGAACCGATTGCAATAATCGAGATTGTCCATTACCGCGATACGAATCATAATGTTCATACTCTTCACGAGGAAGAATTACCATAATGTCAATGTCACTTGTATCGACTGCTGTGTAACGACCATAAGAACCTACATACAAGCTGTGCTCAACTTCGCTATACGAATTATAAAACTCTCGGTTAATAGCCTTAGTAACAGTCCGGTACCTTTTCGCGATTAACCCACGAGTTTCTTGATTGATAACTCCAGCATGCTTCTGAACGTAAAAATTCATTTCTTACATTCCTTTCTTAGTGATGGAGGGAGCCCACTGTTTATCTCTTCATCGGTTATGTCATCATCTTTATGTTTATGCAAGGCAGCTGACGCGAGACTAACTGCACAATTTGTAGTTTGTGGCGCTATAGAATTAATTTCAGATACCTTTGAAACAAGAGAGCGAAGCTCTTCTTCTAAGAAATCGCGATCCTTGTCATGCAAACGTATTTGATAAAGCAGTAACATTAGTTGATCTTTTACTGCAAGATATCGGGTTGCGAATTCCCTATGATTTTGAATCAGTTTTTCAAAATCAAATCTCTTAATGACAGCAATCAGAATTGTCGAAATACAAGACATTAATGTTGAAACCAATTTTAGCCAAAAAGGGTCAATAAATAACGCTGCTACGAGTCCGCCTGACACAATCGAAGAAAGCACAATACTGCATATTGTCAACCTTTTTGACTTAAATAGATAAATGTCTGCCTGTTTCTCCTGTATCTTGTGAGACCACATAACACGGCCAAAAATATTGCGTGTGCAATCTTCAAGTGCATCATATTCAGCTAACGATCCCGCCATCAAATCACTCTCCTAACATATGAATGGGCCAGGTCCAGGATTGGACGGTGGTGCGTTTCTTTTCGATTGCGGGGATGATGCGGAGGCTTTGCCCATGCGCAGGTAGTTGACTAGGACGCCGTCATCGAGGTCGATGGGGAGGTTGCGGGTGGCGAGCGGGTAGAGGATGTCGCGCTCGTAGTCGGCGCATTCCTTGATGACGGTTTGCAGCTTTTCGCCCTGGCGAACCTCGCTGGCCTTGTCGGATTGCGCGAGCCGTTCGGACTGGGCATGAAGCTTGGCGGTGAAGTCGCGAAGGTACGACAGCACGTTGTTGGTGGTGGCCGGCGTGTAGCGGTGCAGATAGACCAGCGCCTTGAACGCGCCCTTCTTGTCGGTACGGCTGGAGTACATCCAGTAGATCGGTCGGTTCTTGTACATCTTGACGTGGTCGTCATAAAAATCGTTGACGAAGTATTTGCGCAATGACTTGCCCAGCACCTGCTCGATGTAGGCTATGTTCTCCTCAAGATGCTGCTCGCCGAGGGCCACGCTGAGGAACTGCCTGAATCGGGCCACGATGTCATCCTCGAACCATTCATCCTCGGTGACGGGGATGACGTTGTCCGAGTCGGGCTCGAACGAGGGATTCGGGATCTGCGCGTGATAGTCGGCGAGAGTCTCACCTTGGGAAGCGAGAATCAGACCGGGCTTGTCGAGCGAGTAGCGACCGAACATGCAGCCGACCGCATAGGAGACGATCTCCTTGACGATATCTCGCGTCATGAGTTCGTCACGCTCGGCAGGCGTGTTCTTCGGGTATGCGAATGCTGGATTACGTTTCAGCGACACTCGTTCGATCGGTACGTCGCATGGCACTTCATTGCGCACACCGTAGGCGTCCGCCACGAGTTCGTTGTTCTTGATTTCACGTTGACGTTGCTCTTCAGTGATATGTTTGCATCGTTCGATATATGTCGGAATGATCGTGCGTAAACTCCCCTTATCGAGGACATCCTCAGTTACTTCCCTCATAGGAATCACCTGCAGAGAAGACTTAATATCAATCGTATCTAGAATCCCTAATCTGGTGAAACCCCACGAAGTCTCATAAGAGTTCCAGTCCGAGCGAGCTACCGAAACCAGACTCGTGACAATAGACATGCATAGATCATCATCCGGGAAAATGAGCTTGGGTAACTTCTCCAAGTAGCCCGGGTGCATATTAATAGTTGGATTGATACCCCCTAGAACAAATGATGAATATGAAGAATTTAACATACCAAGTGCTTCAACGGCCTTGTCCCCCTGTGCGACACCAGCAGCATCCGCAAAAAGGAATCCATTATCTTGAATACGGAAAGAGGGTTCTCCACTCGTAATTGTCGTCCAACTTATTCCGGTCTTGAAAATTCGGTCAAGATTGAAATTATGAGCTTGGACTCTCGCGCCATCTGCTGTTTTAACTGTCTGGAGTGCATGGCCATCGTTCTTCCAATTCACCAATTTGGTATTATTCCCATACCATTTATGAAACTCGCCGCCGGACGCATAGGGAAACCATATGGCCCCACTTTCCACAGCCTGTGTCCGAGTCATTCCATAGCCAGTTTCAGACGTTGAAACCTCAAACCAATAACGTACAAAACGATTATTATCGCCAGTTATCATACCGATAGCGAACCGCATCTGACTGCCAAGTGATTGTGTACCGAATTTATTTAGAAGCTCTTCCGGGAACCAATACACAATTGGGGAGCCGGGGATTTGGGCGAAATCGTGTTGTTTGCAGACGTAGAAATGTTTGGACATTGGCGCATCTTCAACAGATAAACCCTCAGCAACAGCGCGATGAGCTGCAATAATCTCCCTCGACCGGGGAGCCTGTTGTTTTGCACCAACAAAATCACTTAATCGAACAAAGGAACTATGCTCTGTCGATTGTCCTTTGCCGAGCACAAAAGTACAAATCGGCACAGTAGCACCATCAAAGCCAGAGTATTCCAGTTGAATCAGAGAAGATATATGCTCGTGCTCGATTATTTGTTTACGTAGCTGTTCATAAGAACTAATGAACATCCACACGTATGGCGACATAAAGCCAAGTCGGCCATGCTCAGGAACCATCAACAGCAGGCGATATATGAATGCGGCGAAGAGATCGGCTTTGCCGTCCTTGTAATGGTCGTTGACGAACTTCTTAAGCTCGTTGCCCATGTTGCCCGAACCATGTAGGGCGGGTTGGCCACTACCGCGGCGTATTGGCGGGAGAGGTAGCGGGTTTGGGTGAGGACGAGGTTGGCACGTTTGGTCAAACCCTCTTCAGCGCCAGCAGGCGCGCGTTCGTCTGGTGAGGACGAGGTTGGCACGTTTGGTCAAACCCTCATCGAAAAGGGTGTTCTCCCCCCCCCAGTCTCGCTACGCTCGACAGGCGGGTTCTAGTGATCGTTGCAACACCTGACCTACCGCAAGGAGGGTCAGGTGACCAGAAGCCACCGAAACGAAGACCGTGGCGGGGAACACCGTTGGACGTTCAACGGCGTCGAATATCCGACGA
>ENA-OQHY01000940-OQHY01000940.1-human-gut-metagenome-genome-assembly--contig:-NODE-940-length-14071-cov-6.828098_pt1 | contig 14071 bp, 23 predicted proteins | sample MGYA00242570_ERZ504733 | MGnify/ENA primary metagenome ERZ504733 (study PRJEB26092, sample SAMD00036219) | human gut metagenome | host: Homo sapiens | study: EMG produced TPA metagenomics assembly of...
AGCTGTGGTTGGAGCCTCCCAAAAACCGTCTTTGCGGTAGTAACGCCTCACCAATCCACAGCACCCTGAAACTATTGTAGCATTCCGCTGGAGAGCGGTCTATAAATACTACTATTTTATTATACGAAGTATCGCGGATACGGGTTATAAAATCCCCTCAAGGGTGGAAGATAATACTTCACTTTTTGAAATGATTGAAAACGCCCTTGATCTCACCATGCAGAACACAAAGCAAATGTTCGTTCTGTATGACGATTTTGGAAAGCTGACCCTCAAAAATCTTTCTGATATGCGCGTTGGTGAGCAAGGCGCATATTTTATGATTGATGAAGTGACGGGCGAAAATTTTGAATATACGGCAAGCATTGACAATAGCACCTATAACAAAATTAAGCTGACCTATGAAAATGAATCCACTGGCAAGCGGGATGTTTACATTGCGCAGGACAGCGGACACATTAACGAATGGGGCGTTTTGCAGTATTACGATACTTTATCCAAAGGCGAAAACGGGCAGTCGAAAGCGGACGCACTTTTGAAGTTATACAATCAAAAGACCAGAAACTTGAAGATTCAAAACGCCTTTGGAGATCCTAGAGTAAGAGCGGGGAGCATGATTATTGTAAATCTGGATTTGGGAGATATGAAAGTGAAAAACTTCATGCTTGTGGAAAAGGCAATCCACACTTTTAAGCTGGATGAGCATTCCATGACCCTAACGCTTCGAGGGGGTGAATTTATTGCCTGATTATACTGCACTTCAAAAGGAAATGAAGCGAGCGGCAAAAGATATGCTTAACGCTTCAAAGCCTACACAAGTTTGTTATGGCGAGGTTACAAGCGATTCACCCTTGAAAATTCAAGTAGATCAAAAGCTGGTTTTGGAAGAAGAACAGCTTGTGTTGTGCCGGAATGTCACCGATTATGAATGCGATGTTGAATTTTCGTTGAAAACCGAAAAATTACAGCACAATCATACAGGCGTACACGGCCCAACTCAACCTGTTACTTTGCAATACAAGGTCAAAAACAAGAAGAAAATGAAAGTCTATAACGCTCTGAAAAAGGGTGACGCGGTTTTGCTGATCCGGGAGCAAGGCGGACAGAAGTACATTGTGATTGACCGTATCAAGCCAATTCCAGAAGTGAAAGGTGAGTGGGTATAATGATTCCGTCAACTACTGGATTTCTGGATAAGGATTTTGAGATCACCCAACAGCCTACTATACCCACCTAATGCAACTTGACAACAAGGTGATTCGTGGGTACACGGACGGTCAAGAAGCAATGCGGCAAGCCATTTTCAAGATTCTGCAAACCGAACGCTATCAATACGTTATCTATTCGTGGAATTATGGCATTGAAACGCTTGATTTGTACGGACAGCCCGTTGCATGGGTATCCCCGGAATTAGAGCGCAGGATCACGGAAGCCCTCACTTGTGATGATCGGATCACAAGCGTTTCAGACTTCGATTTTGACACGTCCAAAAAAGGCGTGGTGCATTGCACCTTTACCGCCCATACCATCTTTGGAGATGTTCAAGCAGAAAGAGAGGTGAATTTTTAATGTATGAGGGCGAAACCCATGAAGTAATTCTTGATCGGATGCTCAAACGGGTATCTGACAAGTTCGACAAACGCGAGGGTTCTATTTTGTGGGACACCCATTCCCCTACGGCGTTTGAATTTCAGCTTTTGTATATCGAACTTGACACGATTTTGCGTGAAGCATACGGCGACACAGCAAGCCGTGAGTTTCTGATCCGCCGTTGTAAAGAGCGCGGAATTGCCCCGGATGAAGCAACCCACGCAATCTTAAAAGGCGAATTTACCCCTAAAAACATTGATGTTACGGGAAAGCGGTTCAATATTAGTTCACTCAACTTCAAAGTTGTTGAACAAATTGCGGACGGTGAATATAAGGTTGAGTGCGAAACACCCGGCGTTGTTGGTAATCAGCAGTTGGGAACGATGATCCCGATTGAATACATTGAGGGTTTGGAAACTGCCGAACTTACGGGCGTTCTGATCCCCGGAGAGGATGAAGAAGATACTGAAGCCTTGCGCAAGCGGTACTTCGATTCTTTCAACGAAAAAGCGTTCGGCGGCAACGTGCAAGATTATCTTACTAAAACCAACAGCATTCCCGGCGTTGGTAGCACTAAGGTAACGCGGGTATGGAACAGCGATATTTCCCCCGCGTCCATGATTCCATCTGTCAAGGTGAAATCGTGGTATGAATCCACCATCAACACCCTTTCCGGGGATGCGGCGGACTGGTTGCGAACCGTTTACACAGCGGCGGCGGAAAAGAAGCTCACCACGGGCGGAACGGTGCTTCTTACAATCCTTAACTCTGACTATGGCATTGCATCAAGCACTCTACTTGAAACCGTCCAGAACACCATTGACCCGCCCGAAAACGCGGGTGATGGATACGGTTTAGCCCCTATTGGTCACGTTGTTTCGGTCAAAAGCGCGGATGCCGTACAGGTGCAAGTGAAAACCACGCTGACGTTTGATAGCGGTTATAGCTGGTCTAATCTGCAAAACTCCATCAACACGGCAATTTCTGATTACCTGTTAGAGTTGCGTAAATCGTGGCTGATACGGCGTTCCTTGTGGTGCGTGTAAGTCAGATCGAAACAAGGCTTTTGAGTATCAAGGGCATTGTGGATATTGACAACACACGGATCAACGGCACGGCAGAAAACTTGACCTTGGGGCGGTATGAAGTTCCCATGTTTGGGGGTGCAAGCGCATGATCCGCAAAGTCGATCTTGTGTCTTATCTGCCGCCTATCATGGCAGAGTTTCAAGAATACCGGGCGACACTGGAAGCGGAAAACCCGGAATTTGTTCTTGTTTGGAACGCAACGGATCAGGTTCTTCAAAATGAGTTCATAGCAACGGCGGACGAATACGGAATCAGCCGCTTTGAACAGATTTTGAACATCTTACCATCTAAGGAAGATACCCTTGAGAGCCGCCGTTCCAGAGTGCAAACGCGGTGGTTCAATACCATTCCTTACACGCTGAAAGCCCTGTTGGGTAAGCTGATTGCCTTGTGTGGTGAAAACAATTTCACTGTTGTTAAGGACTACGATCATTACAAGATTTCCATTTTCACAGACCTTGAGCTTTTCGGACAGGCTGAAGAACTGGATTTTACGCTTGACACCATGATCCCTTGCAACATGATTGTTGTTTCCCGGAACAATATTCCATGCAATGCGAGCGGCTTTGCTCTGATTTGTGGCGGCGTATGCTTTGTGCAAAATTTCTTTATCACGAACGACTTTCAAGAAAGTCACTCTATCACAGGTGATACAAAAGTGGGCGGCGGTACGGTTGATGCGGCTTTCCAGTTTATCACCAACGACAGCGAGGAAAACCACGTTGTCAACGGTGGAGCGGGCTTTGGTGGCGCACCGATCAGCACCGAACACCTCTTTATTACGAATGACAGCACCGAAAACACCACAATAAGCGGCGCGGCTATTCATGGCGGTGGTTTGGTAAACAGCATATCGGTGACGATCACGAACGATTTCAACGAAAAGTTCAATGTAAACAGCGATGCTTTGAACGGCGCGGGCGTTGTTTTCACTGAATTTAATGAAATGAACTAAAACAGAAAGGAAAAATCACTATGGCAGAATTTTCTAAGCTGGTTATTACGACGAAAGGGCAGGCTTTGATCGCTAAGATGATCGCGGGCGTGGGTAACATTGAGTTTACCAAAGTTTCCGCGTCTAGCACCGCCTACACCCTGTCGCAGTTGGAAGCCTCACCGCCCTTTCCAACGTGAAGCAGACAAGCCTTATCTCCAAAAAGACGATCACGAACAATGTTGCTATCAAGCTGGAAGCGGCTTTCACCAATACCGATCTGACCGCTGGTTACAACATGAAAGCCCTTGGCCTGTACGCCAAAGACCCGGACGCGGGCGAAATCCTGTATGCTGTCACCATTGAAACTTCTGGTAACTGCTATATGCCGCCTTACAACGGGATCACCGTTTCCGGCGCATACATCCAGCTTGTTACCACCGTAGGCAACGCTGACAGTGTGAATCTGAAAGTTGACCCTGCCGCCGTTGCCACGATTGGCGATATTCAGGAACTGGAAGCAAAGATTGCTGATCTTCAGGCATTCGTAGGCTATACCGATGCCCACATTTACGGCGTTGAGGTGGATTTCAAGAACAAGAAGTTTACCAGACTGGCGGGCGCGTTTGGCAAGACTGGCGGACACGCCTTTGATTCGGTGCATTGCTTTGGCGGTCGCCGCCGTTGCAACGTCACGAATGACGGTAAGGTTGTAGCTATTACGGCGAGGGTGCTTTCTCCACTACTGGCAAGCTGGCGCAGAGCGTCACCATTGAAAGCGGACAGTATGCGGGGACTTATGCCGCTGGCACTCCCGTACAGGTGATGGTGGAACAGCCCAAGTTCTATTACAAGGTTGTACCGCTGGAAACCGAAATCGTGACGGAGGGCGAGAATCACGGCCACTACACCCGCAAGATTCGCTATTACATTTGTGATGAGCCGGAAGCTGGGTTCAAGGTGCATCCGGCTTTCGTGGAGAACGGCAACGAGAACGATTATATTTACCTTGCCGCCTTTGAGGGTTCTCTTTGGGATTCGTCCGCAAGTGCTTACATTCTGGATGATGCACAGGTGGCGGACTTCTCCGCCGATATGCTTTCCAGCATCGCCGCTGTTAAGCCTATGTCCGGCCTTACCCAAAATCTGACCCGTGCCAATACCCGCAAGCTGGCAAACAATCGCGGCAAGGGCTGGGAACAGGCATACGCCGCAACTGTGGCCGCTTCTCAACTGCTCATGCTGGTTGAATACGCTTCTTTCAATATGCAGTCCGCTATTGGTAACGGCGCGGTTTCTAAAACTGATGATACTTCGTCTAATATGGCAGAGTATACGGGCGCAACTGCCGAACTGGGCAATGATTCCGGCGCAGTCACCAACGCGAACGGTATTCAGATTGTGTCCTATCGTGGTGAGGAAAACTTCTGGGGCAATATCTGGGGCTGGGTTGACGGTATGAATATCCAGAATCCCACTCCCTTTGATGCGGCTGGTAAGTTCGGCAGACTGTACGTTGCAGATCATGGCTTTGCAGACGATACCGGGAACGCACCTTATCAGGATACCGGGATTTGCCCCTGCTACGGTGAGGGCTATATTTCCGCCTTTGGCTACTCTGAAAACTTCGATTGGCTGTTTGTTCCCGCCGAACACAACGGTAACACCGCCGTTCCTGTCGGTGACTACTATTGGAACTATAACGCTGGTTGGCGGGTCGCTGTATTGGGCGGTGGATGGAATAGTGGTCTGATATCGGGGGCTTTCTATTGGCATCTCGGCGATGCCGCTTCTGGTCGCGGTCGGCATATCGGCGGGCGGTCGGTGTATATCCCGTCCAAAAAGGCCGCGTAAACAGGCCATTTAACAAGTAAAATTGGGTGGTTCAAGGAGTATTGTTGTTTACAAACGATTGGCAACAAGCGGCAGATGAAAAAAAAACCATGAAAAAGGTCACTAAATTAGGCAGTAAATGGAATAATGGTCTGAAATCAGGGACTTTCTATTGGAATCTCAACAATGCCACTTCTAATCGCAATCGGAATATCAGCAGGCAGTCAGTAAATGCACGATACAGCCGGGGTAAACCAAAACGCCCCGGTTGTTTCTATATAATCTCTGTATTCTTGAATACCCTGCCACATGGCAAAACAGTCAGCCCGCAAGGAAGTTAAAAATAACTTTTAGCTGTATTGGTAGACTTTGAAAATTAACTTTCAAACAATTTTCAAAGGTTGAAGATTCGGTTTCAAGTGCATACAAAAGGAACATTCAATAAATGAAGCGTTACGGAAATCTTTATCAAAAGATTTGCTCAATGGACAATTTGAAAGAAGCGCACAGGAACGCGAGAAAAGGAAAGGGCTGGTACGCTGAAGTAAAAGAGGTTGACACGCACCTTGAAGAATACTTAATCAAACTTCAGAAGATGCTTGTCAATCACACTTATCACACATCCCCTTATGAAAAGTTCATAAGGAAAGAAAACGGAAAAGAACGGGAAATTTTCAAACTCCCTTACTTCCCGGATCGTATTTGTCAATGGGCGATTTTGCAAGTCATTGAACCGTACTTGTTGCGAAACATGACAAGCACCACATATTCAGCGATACCGGGAAAAGGGATTCACGCCGCGTTGCATGATGTTCAAGAAGCAATGCGGAAAGATGTTCCCAACTGTCAATTCTGTTTCAAGTTGGATGTGCGGCACTTTTACCCATCCATAAATCACGCAATCCTAAAGGCAAAGTTCAGAAAGTTGTTCAAAGACGCTGAATTGCTTTGGTTATTGGATGAGATCATAGACAGCATATCCACGGCAAGTATCGAGGATATGCGCAACATCTGGTTACTTGATGAAGATATTGACCCGGAAACAGGTATCCCGATTGGTAATTATCTGTCGCAGTATTGCGGTAATTTCTACTTATCTTCGTTCGATCATTGGCTCAAAGAGAAAATGCACGTCAAGCACGCTTTCCGCTATATGGACGATATTGTTATTTTCGGAAGCAGTAAAGAAGCACTTCACAAACTGCAAAAGGAAGTTAAACGATACTTCAAAACGGAACTGCATTTGACTGTAAAAGGTAACTGGCAAATCTTCCCGACTTATATTCGTGGACTGGATTTTGTGGGGTACAGATCATTTTTGAACTTCACCTTACTAAGAAAAAGCAGTTGCAAATCTTTCAAGCAAAAGATGAACAGTATTCGCAAGAAAACCGAAAACGGGCAGATGATGCGATATTCGGAATGGTGTTCCATCAATTCTTACAAGGGCTGGTTAAAGCACTGTGATAGTTACAGGTTACAGGCTAAGTATATCGCGCCCGTACAGGCGGACGCTGATAGATACTATCAAGAAGTAATTCAGAGAAAGGCGGCTTAAAAATGGTTGATTATGGCAAAGTAAGAAGCACGATCAAGCCCGAAAGCGTTGTGATTGACGATTACAGCGTTTGGGAGAATACCAACATTGAAGTGGTTTCCGAAAACGTAGGCACGGAAACCGAGTTCAACGGCTTCGAGTACAACATGGTTCAGTATGATAAGAATGAGTACATTCTGAAACAGGCACAGGCCAACGCTGAACTGTCCGATCAGCTTACGGAAACACAGCTTGCGCTGTGCGATGTGTACGAGATGATTCAGTAAGAAAGGGGGATTTATTATGGCTAAAGTGTACGCTGATCTGATCCGCAAAGGTAAAAAGACCCTTGACGATGTTCCCAAAAAGCTGAAAGCAGAAGTCAAGGCGATTCTGGACGGTGAAAAGGATTGATCTTCAATCTTTTCATAATTCTATTCAGAAAGGTGGTGAATGATATGGCTATTATCTACGCAACTCTTATCATTAAGGGCAAGAAAACTTTCGCGGACGTTCCCGACAAGCTGAAAGCACAGGTTAAGGACGTTCTGGAAAGCCTTGAATGCCCCGAACTGGCAGAGTAAGGAACTTACCCGGATGAAGTAAGAAAAGCCGCTGTGCAGGCGTTTAGAAGCCCATACAGCGGCTTTTGCTTTATCACAACGAAAATCTGAAAGGATGAATGAACATGAAAGACAAAATCTGTGTTGCTATTGGCATTGCAGGGGGGTACATCGCTTCTCTGTTTGGTGGGTGGGATGCCGCATTGAAAACCCTGATCCTGTTCATGGCGGTGGATTATGTCACCGGGCTTATGGTCGCGGGCATTTTCCACAATTCCCGCAAGACTGAAACGGGATCGCTTGAAAGTCTGGCGGCTGGAAAGGTCTGTGCCGCAAGGGTGTTTCTCTGCTGATCGTCCTTGTGGCTTGCCGCCTTGATCTCATCATGGGTTCTAGCTTCATTCGTGACGCAACGGTTGTGGCCTTTGTCGCCAATGAAACGATCTCTATTATTGAGAACGCGGGCTTGATGGGCGTTCCCATTCCCGAAATCATTGTGAAATCTATTGAAGTGCTGAAGAACCAGGCAGAGAAAGAGGACGGTTGATCTTATGTCTACGCTTATCACGTTCAAGGCCGGGGACAAGACCCCAATCACCAAAAATTTCACCCGAAACGAATTTCAGTGTTCGTGCGGCTGTTCGGCACAGGTGGTGGATGAAATGCTTGTGCAGAAGTTGCAGACCATCCGCACCGTGTACGATGTACCGCTGAAGATCACAAGCGGCTATCGGTGCGTAAAGCACAACGCCGCTGTGGGCGGGGCTAAATCGTCTAAGCACCTGTACGGCATTGCCGCAGATGTGAAAGACCCCACGGGCAAACTCAACCCTGTTGCTCTTGCGATTCTGGCAAGTAACACTTTCGGCGGTGTGGGCGTGTACTGGTACGGCACGGCGGCTTTTGTTCATGTGGACGTGCGCAAAACTAAAGCAACTTGGCTTTGCACTCAAAAGGGCGTGTACAACTACACTTCCCACCACGCTTTCATCATGCCCACCGTCCGGCGCGGCAGTTCCACGCAGACCGAAAAAAGCGCAATCAAGATGCTTCAGCGGTTGCTTGGTCTGCCCGTTGATGGCATTTTTGGCAAGAACACCGAAAACACTGTGAGAGCGGCACAGAAAGCCCACAATCTGGCCGTTGATGGTATTGTGGGAAAGAATACATGGTGCGCCATTGCTGGCGTAGAATGAAAGGTAGGCGGCTAATATGAAGAATCTGGTTAGTGTCGAGTGGTGGACAGCGGCAGGGGTTCGCGCGGCTAAGACCGCCGTACAGACCGGGCTTGCAATGTTCGCAACACAGGCGGCGAGCGGTGCGCTCAATGTAGAGCTGATCGCGGAAACTGCTTTTATTGCGGGCGTTGCTTCGCTGGGTACGTCCCTTGCTGGACTGCCTGAAGTGAAGCAGGAAAACTAACGGTTTTCGTGTTACTAACTTGTTACTAATTAGCAAGTTTTCAGCGATTCGCAAATAACCGTAAATATTGAACTATCTTGAAAAATTAGGTAGGTTCAAGGGTGGAAACGCCCCGGAATTTGTGGTACAATAAGACCGCCGGAAACCGGCAGGAGGAGAGAAGATGAATATCCAGATCTTTGGCACGAGCAAGTGCTTTGATACCAAAAAGGCGCAGCGCTATTTCAAGGAGCGCGGCATAAAGTTCCAGATGATCGACCTGAAGGAAAAGGGTATGAGCCGGGGCGAGTTTGATAACGTGGCACGCGCCTTGGGCGGCTGGGAAGCGCTGGTAAATCCGGCAGCAAAGGACAAGCAGACCCTTGCGCTGCTGGATGCACTGGTGGACTGGCAGAAAGAGGATAAGCTGTTTGAAAATCAGCAGCTGTTCAAGACCCCCATCGTGCGCAACGGACGCAAGGCCACTGTGGGCTACCAGCCGAAATATGGAAGGACTGGAAATAAAAAACCTGCTTTCACAAAAAAACCACCGGTACAGGTTTTGCACTCTGCGGCCGGATGTGGTATACTGTTGGGTAGACTAAAAACTTTGGGAGACTCAGACCAATGAAAAATACGATCACCCCGGAAGAACACGCCCGGATCAAGCGCCGCCGCTGGCGGCAGACCTTGGGTCTGCTGATCACGGTGCTGGTGCTCATCGGGTTTATCACGGTGCTGCGGGCCGGTGTAGGCCTTGTGGCAAACCTGTTTGACGATACCGCACAAAAGCAGGAATACGAGGACAAGCTGGAAGGCTTGGTATTGTTTGACCCCATGCCCTTTGACGGCATTGAGAACATCGATGACCTGACCCTGCGGGAGGCAGCTGTGTGGGGCTGTGTGTACAGCATTCAGGAGACGCAGGGCGGCTTTGAGAATTACAATACCGACCCCGAGACCGAGCAGCTGCTGCTGCCCTCGGTGGAGGTGGACGCCTATCTGGCAAAGCTGCTGGGCCCCGGCTTCAAGCTGACCCACCGCAGCTTTGATATGGAGGATATGACCGTCGAGTTTGACGAGACCACCCAGTGCTACAAGATCCCCATCACCGGTACGGTGGCTACTACCGCGCCACTGTGGTCAAGCTGTTCAAGCGCAGCGGCAAGCTGCATGTTACCGTGGGCTATATCCCCACCGCCAGCGCGGATGACAGCATCATCAATCCCTCCTCGGACACCCCCACCAAATATATGGACTACCTGTTCGAGCGCCAGAGCGGCAGCTGGTATCTGACCGGCCTGACCGAGAGCGAGACGAAACCCGAAAGCGCCGCAAGCTCCGCTGCCGCGCAGTCGGAGCCCATGGCGGAAAGCGATGTGCAGGACGCCATTCTGGCCACTGCCGGAGACTCTGCTGCGGCAGATTCGGCTGCTGCCTCGCTGTCCAGCCGGAAGCGCAGGCAGAAACGGGCGCTGACAGCGCCGTGGCAGAAGCCCCCGCCGCTGAGGATGCCGCCAGTACCGCAGCGTAAAATGTAAATGAAAACACCCGACTGTGCGTTTGTTTTCACAGTCGGGTGTTTTTTGTACGTTTTATTTCAAATCAAACCGTACCACCACCAGCCGATACCACAGGTAGGGCACCATGTTCCAGATCATCCACAGTTCCATCAGGATGTAGTTGGCAGATCGCGCCAGCGGAAGGGACGCTTGTCCAGTTTGCCCGCTTTGAGCAGGGCAAAGGCCTCGTGCATGCCCTTATCCCAAGCCTCGCCAAAGCCCTGCTTGTGGAACTTGTAGCACTTGAGCAGATAGCCCAGCGCCAGCGGGATAAAGTTGAGTACCAGCATCAGCAGCGGCTCGTTTTTGAGTGGCAGCAGAATGCTGTTGCGGCCGCTCTGCTGGCTTTTAAAGGCGTTGTAGCGCACTGCGCCGGTGCTGGCACCGCAGATGTGGTAGCACTTGGCGGCGGGCAGAGCACGTTTTTGTAACCGGCATTGTTGGCGCGCAGCTCAGGTCTACGTCCTCAAAGTAGGCAAAAAAATTCTCGTCAAAACCGCCGATCTCGTCCAGAATGCTTTTGCGGTACAGCGCTGCGCCGCCGCAGGCCGAAAAGATACGCTTTTGCTTGGTGTAGCGGCTGACGCGGCGGCCATCGCCGGTCTTGCAGGCAAAGCCCATCCATGTTACATAGTCCCCGGCATCATCGGCCAGTTCCCGCTCAAAGTGCCGGATCATCAAACTCTGCACCGCAAAGATCTTGGGGTCCGCATCGGCGGTGCGCAAAAGCTCGGCCAGCCACTGCGGCTCGGCAAAGGCGTCGTTGTTGAACAGCACTACATATTTGCTCTGCGCCCGGGCAATGCCCTGATTCACTGCGTAGGAAAAGCCGGTGTTGCGCCCGTTTTCGATCAGGGTAAAGTTGGGGCGGGTGCAGTAGTTGCGGGCTTGTTCCAGACTTTCATCGGTGGAACCGTTGTCCACCACGATCAGGTCAAAATCCTGTTCGGTCTGGGCGTAGATGGACTCGATGGAGTCCTTCAGCCAGCCCTTGCCGTTGATATTTGGGATGACGATGGTTGCTTTGCTCATAGTTTTTCTCCTGCGGATGTATGGATCCAAGGGGTATTATAGCATAACCCGCCGCAAAAAGAAACCGCACCCTATACAGAGTGCGGTTTCAAAAAACTTTTTACGCGGCCAAAGCCTTTTCGATGTTGGCCAGAATAGTGTCGTGATCCTCGGCGCAAACCAGAACACCTCGCCGGTGGGGGCTACGGTGACGGTAGCGGCCTTAGCCACGAGGTACTGATCCTCCAGATAATGCTCCATGGACTGCTGTTCGCTGGCAACATAGGCCTCCAGTGCGGCCTTCACCTCATTGGTCTTGCCCTCGGCGGGTTTCACGATGGCAACGGCGTAGCTGCGTACCATCATGCTGGAAATGCTGGCAGCAAAGGCGGTGTACTGGCCGTCCTCCAGATTCAGCAGGGGCATCAGGATGTCCCGGATCTCTTCGTTCAGCTGGTCGGGCTCGTACTCGGCGCTGTAACCGTCAATGGCGGTAAACTTGCCGTCCTCGCCCTTGGTGAAGATCATATCGTACTCGTTGTCCTCGTCGCTGCGGGCGTCGTGGATGATCTGGGCGTAGTCCTTGGGGGTGGAGCTGTCGGCCTTGCTGCCGCCAGAGCAGCCCACCAAAGTAAACAGGGTCAGCCCTGCCAGCAGGGCGGCGATGAATTTTTTCATAGTATTGCATTTCCTTTCATAGTGCTGTGTGTGGAAGGCGCAGCCGGGCGCACACGTTACAGGTAGTGTGTGCCGGTTTTGGGCTGCTATTCTGGATACGAACCACCGCACCGCAAAATTGCAGGGAAAAAGTAACAGTTTTATGAACAGCGCCTGCTTACAGCATCAAGGCGTCCAGATCGCCATGGTTCACCGGGTGGACAGGATGATCTGGGTGCTGGTGGTGCCCAGCTTCTGGAACTGTAAGATCAGATGCTCCAGCTGTGCCATGCTGCCGCAGCTGACCTTGACCAGAAAGGTATACGCACCGGTAACGTGGTAGCACTGCAGCACCTCGCGGCTGTTCTGCAGCAGTTCCAGAAAAGCATCCTGCTTGGAGGGGCCACTGAAAGGCTGATGAGCGCATCCACATACATCCGGTCTGCCGGACGGTTCAGCGTGACAGTGTAGCCGCTGATGATGCCGTCCGTTTCCAGCTTATGGATACGGCTGGAGACTGCCGGGCTGGTCAGGGATACCTGTTCCGCAATTTCTTTGACGGGCATCCGTGCGTTTTTTGCCAGAAGAGTGAGGATTTTGCGGTCAAGATCGTCCATGAGAAGAGCCTCCTTCAAAAATATGTTGGATTGTATAAAATTTTCTGAAAGTAAAGTTTTTATGTTGTGCAAACCCACGGAAATGGAATAAAATTTCGTTTCTGAAATTCTATGTTAATTATATAAAGTTTTTGCAAAAAAGTAAAGTATTATTTTAAAGCAAAATCCGAAAATCCTGTTTGACAAGAAAAGAAAAACGGGTATAATACATCATGCAAGGCAGCGCAATGAATAAAAGTCTGCCAATGATATTGAGATTCACCACTTTATATACTTTCCCACCCCTCTATACACAAAAACCCGCTGCCAGGCGGGTTTTTGTGTTTGTTGGGGCTTTTTATTTATGAAAAAAGCAGTGGTAGACAACGTACTTGACCCATAGAGCAGCTGTTTCCGGTCACGACTCTACCCGTGAAAATGCAAGCCCAGAAAGTCCGCAGACTTTCCGGGTTTGCTCTATATCAAAATATTATTCCGCTGATGATAGCCAGAGCGCAGCGGAGGCTATTTAAATTGGATGCGCCTATCAGACCAGATAGCCCTCAAAGCAGTGCAGGTCCTCGGTTTTGACGATGCCTTCCAGATACAGCCCGTCCTCCCGGTATTCCTCCACCTGTACGCTGCCGCGCTCCCGCATGGGGGCGGCAAGCCCAAGCTTGTCGTAGGGCAGCAGCACCCGGATGGTGTGCACCCGGTCGCTGAGCACCTCGTCCAGCTTTTGCAGCAGCTTGTCCAGCCCGTAGCCGGTTTTGGCGCTGGTCAGCAGAATGTCGGGGTCAAAGCTCAGGGTGTTGGGTTTGTCGCACTTGTTGTACACGGTCAGGCGGGGAATGTCGGTACAGTCCAGCCATCCAGAACCTCGTCAGTGACGGCAAGCTGCTCCTCGCGCTGCTCATCCCCGGCGTCTGCCACCCGGATGATCACATCAGACCATGCGGCTTCCTCCAAGGTGGACTTGAAGGCCTCCACCAGATTGTGGGGTAGGCGGGACACAAAGCCTACTGTGTCCACCAGCAGCACTGCCATGCCGCTGGGCAGCACCAGCTTGCGGCTGGTGGGGTCCAGTGTGGCAAACAACATATCGGCTTCGGCTACGCTGGGCCGCACAGGGCGTTCATCAGGCTGGATTTGCCCACGTTGGTGTAGCCACAAGGCTTACCACCGGCATCCCGGTCTTGGCGCGGGCCTTGCGGCTCTCGCCCGGCGCCTTTTCCATCTCGGCCAGCTTTTCGGCCACGCATCAATTGCGGCGTGCACTGGCGGCGGTCCAGTCCAGCT
>ENA-OQHY01000942-OQHY01000942.1-human-gut-metagenome-genome-assembly--contig:-NODE-942-length-14059-cov-2.821634_pt1 | contig 14059 bp, 20 predicted proteins | sample MGYA00242570_ERZ504733 | MGnify/ENA primary metagenome ERZ504733 (study PRJEB26092, sample SAMD00036219) | human gut metagenome | host: Homo sapiens | study: EMG produced TPA metagenomics assembly of...
CGATCCTGGTGCGTGTCCGTGGCCTCCCCCAGACTGCCGTCTGCATTAACGGGCAGAACAGCAATCGAGCCGCTGACGTAGTTCGCCACCAGCAGGTGGTGACCCTTTGGCGTCAGGGAGAGATAGACCGGCCCTGCACCGCCGGACGCCACCTGATTAAGCTCGCTCAGTTCGCCGTTATCGCCCACGCGCAGCGCCTGCACCACGCCCTGCTCCACTTCGCTCGCCAGATAGAGCGTCTTACCATCCTGCGAGACGGTGAGCTGCGCGGCGTTTGGCAGCGTGCTGACCAGCGTTTTATTCGACAGCGCGCCAGTGTGAGGATCGACCGTAAAGCGGTACAGCCCCTCGCCGTTGGGGTTGTACGTCCCGACCCAGGCGTACTGCGTCTGGGCGATGGCGGTGGTAGCGAGTAACGAGAGTGAAGCGACGAGCAGATTGCGGGTGTGCATGGTGGCTCCTTTGGTTTTGTGCGGTTTGTGCCCCTCACCCTAACCCTCTCCCCAAAGGGAGAGGGGACGATTACACCCTCTCCCCTTTGGGGAGAGGGCCGGGGTGAGGGGTAAAGACTACTTAGCCAGCGACTTCGTCATCTCCAGCAGCGTGCGCACATCTTCCGGACGCGTGTCGCCGCTGGCTTTGTCGATAATCGAGCTGTAGATATGCGGAATGATTTTACTCACGCCCGCATCAAGGGCGATCTGCAGGATCGCTTCATAGTTCTCCAGATCGATCCCACCGGTCGGCTCCAGCCAGAAATCGTGACGGGCGCAGGCTTCCGCCACTGCCTGGTATTCGTCCCGACACGCCAGGCCTCCCATCGGGAAGTATTTGATGGAGCTGCCGCCAAAATCTTTCAGCAGGGCAATCGCGGTTTCAACCGGCACAATGCCGTCCGGCGCCGTGCTGCTCAGCGGACCGGTGGAGATTTTCACCTTGCCAACGGTGCCGGTCGGAGAGACCAGGCCGTTGACCACGGATTCACTCTGCCCAGCAGCGCACGGCTGGTTGCCACACCAGTGAACACCTGGTTAACGTGCTGCGGCTGCACCTGACGGGCGATCTCACTGACCATCGCGGACTGGTTCGGATCGCCTGCGCCGAGGCCCACAGAGAGCGCATTATCGATAAGCTGAGCGTAGTCGCGCATATCGGCAACCGCACTGGCGACATCCGGGTAATTTTTGGAGAGCACGCCCACCAGCACGTGGCCTTCCGCTGCCTCGTAAATGGCGCTGGCGTTGGCTTTCGATCCTGCCAGCACGTTCAGGCAGACGCGGTCACGGTAAAAGTTGGGGGTCAGTTTCATGCCTTTTTCTCCTGTCCTAACACTTCACTCATGCGGCGATAAACAATGTTCAGCTGATCGGCATTCACGCTGCGCACGTCCGCTTCGATAATCCCTTCGTTGGCCTTGTAGCACGGAAGTAAATGGCGTACTCGCCTTGCTTCAGCGCGGTCACCAGGTCGCCGGTGCCAACACCGGTGGTGGCTTCATCAAACTTAATTTCGGTACGGGCGATATCGCGACCGGCACTGTCCCAGACCACGCGTGCCGTCACGCCGTTAAGGGTATTAAGCGCGTCAATAAAGGGCGTCATCTTCGCCACCATCTCTTCGCCGCTCTCTTTGGTCGCCGTCAGGTAGTGTTCGATGGCACAGGTAAGGCCGAGGATCCCCTCCTTACCCACTTTCATTGCGCGGCCAATCCCCGCCGTCTGGCGTTTCACCCACTCAACATACTGCGTTTTGCCGATCACCAGCCCGCTGGTTGGCCCTTCAATCGCTTTCGCACCGCTGTAGATAACCAGATCGGCACCGGAGCGGTAGTAAACGTGAAGATCTTCTTCCGCGGCCGCATCCACGATCAGCGGCAGATCGTGCTTACGCGCCACCACCGCCGCCTGCTCTACGCTGAGCATGCTTTTCTGCACGCAGTGGTGAGACTTGATGTAAAGAATGGCCGCGGTACGCGGCGTGATGGCCGCCGCCAGCTGGTCGGCCGGAGCATTCGTTCGCGTAGCCCGCTTCCACCAGCTTGCCGCCGCCCAGCGCCACCATGGTGCCTACCGGTGCGCCAAAGTTAACGTTATGGCCTTTCGGCAGCACGATTTCGTTGTTCTCAATCGGGGTGACGTGCAGGTTCTCCAGCAGCCAGTCGCTGTCTTTGACCAGCACCGCCGCCACGGACTGGGCGATGCCCGCGGACGCGCAGGAGACCACCGTCGCCCCTTCCACATCCAGCAGCTTTGCGATGTATTCGCCGGTTTTGTTGACCAGATCCTTCATCTCGAAATAGTGATTCATGCCATCCATCGCCGCCTGCACCACGTCCGGGCGCGGCGTGGAAACCCCAAGCGCGTCATACGGCCTGAGGTGTTGATGACTTGCTTTAAGTGATACTTCTCATAAATCGAAGCCATGTTCCGTGCTCCCTTGTTCGGTCATGTAGCCCTTGCCTGCGCGGATGGCGGCAAGCGGCACCAGAATGTGTTCAGCCTGCAGGCTGTCATTTTCAGCATCCACCAGCAGCGTTGGCTGGCGTTTTATCGTGAACAGCGTCAGGTCGGCATCGAGCCTGGCTGAATACGGCCTTTGTGCGTCAGACGCAGCCCGTCGGCGGCGTTCGCGGTGACGCACTCAATCACCTGCGGCAGCGACATGCCGATGGCGAGAAACTTCGACATCACGCTTGCCAGCGACCCTACCGGGCCGTTAATGCGGTTGCGGCAGTAAATATCCGAGCTGATGGTGTGTGGCAGAATGCCCATCGCAATGGCGCGTCTCGCCACCTCAAAGCTAAAGCTCGCCGTACCGTGCCCGACGTCCAGGCGCACACCGCGTTTCAGGGCGGAGGTGATGGACGCACGCAGTTCACCGGATGGCGTCAGAATGCGGTTCGGCTTGCCGTTATAGCAGTGGGTGATGATGTCGCCTGAGCTGAGCAGGTCGGCAATTTCATCGAGGTTGGGCGGGTTGTTGCCGATGTGCACCATCAGCGGCAGGTCGCCGTTCTCTTTCTGGATGGCTTTCGCGCGTCAAGCGGCGTTATGCCGTTTTCGCCAACCACGCTGCTGCTCATGCGCGCTTTCAGGCCAACGATAAAATCCGGGTAGCGCGTAACGGCCTGCTTCACGGCCTTCGCATCAATGTTGGCCATATTGGCCAGTTCGTTCTGGGCAATCAGCCCCACGCGGGAGATGTTCAGTAAGGCATAAACGTCGGTTGAGGCTTTACGGGTGATTTCATAAAAATCGTCCACGTCATCCGCGCCGGTACTGCCGGCATCCACCACCGAGGTCACGCCGGTGGCGATGCCCACGCTGTCCGGTTCGTCGTGATAAATAGGGGAGTTCGGGTAGCAGTGAACGTGGGAGTCAATCCAGCCTGCGCTGACGAACACTTCACCGTTCAACTCAACCGTTTTGCGGGCGGCCGCGGTAATGTCGCCCACCGCCGCGATTTTTCCGTCCTGAATGGCGATATCGGTCAGGGTATCGTCGGTGAGGCGCGCACGGCGCAGGAGTAAATCGAACATGAGGATCTCCTGATAAGGCGGGCGCCGGGGCGCCGCGGGCATTAAAGGGCGACCGGGAACAGCCAGCCCAGAATCATTGCACCGAGAATGGCGCCACCGGTAATCGCTTCTGCCAGATATAGAACAGCAGCGCTCCCACCAGAGAGCCGACACCAATAGGAATGGAGCGGTCATGGCGCTGAGGATAATCAACGGCCCGAGGAAACGACCGGAGCGTTACCGGCCCCCATCATCACGTCCGCCCCGTAGGTGGAGTTGCTCTGGTTGATGGTGAACTTACGCGCCAAGATGATGACGTAGCCAATTGCCAGGCCAATCACCAGGCCGGTGATCAGCGCGGCGATAAAGTTGGTCACCGGGAACATGATGCCCGCACCCAGCAGCAGCGCCGGAACCCCGAGGCCCACCCCGGTCTGGATCGCCCCGCCGATATCAAGGATACCGACCAGCGACCCTTCGATAATACGGGCGAACAGGAAGCTGGCACCGAACGCCGCCACCGCGCCGTAAACGCCGGTATCCATCCCCGCTTTCAGCATCGCCACGAAGGCCACTTCGTTGAACGCGCCGATGCCGTAGAGGTAGTACATATGCGTCCCGGCGAAAACACCGGAAGAGAGCAGGCCAACGAAGATCGGGAACGACCAGTCGGCATACCAAAAACCTTTATTCTGTTCCATGTCGAGCTCCTGTTATTTACCGCTGAGCGCGTTGTGGATCATGTCGAGCCAGTTCGGCACGGTCAGATGGAAGGATTCGATCATCTTCATGTCGAAGCCACGGAAGAAACCGCTCAGCACGAACAGCGCCACGATGGCCGCCATCATCACTTTGGTGACGTGGTTCCATCCGCTCTCTTCAACGCCCTTACCAATCAGGATACCCAGCACCAGACCCGGTACGGCGTTACCCATGATCAGCTGCGCCGCGCCGCCAAAAATGGTGGCCCAGAAGCCCGATTTTTTACCCGCATCGATGGCGGCCAGCCAGAAGATCACCGGCATCACGGTGTTGACCAGCAGGTTTGCTGCAGGTACCAGCACCTTCACGGCGGTCACCTGAAGCGCAGCCGGAACAGAAGAGGCGGTGAGGTTAAGGAAGGTGACGACAATCATGCCGATCACGCCGCAGGCAATCGCCATTTTGCGCGGATCGTGCAGCGTTTCGCCGACGTTACGGTTTTTAATCATCAGTGCTGCAGCACCCCAGTTCGGGATGATGCGGTGGTCAACGTCCTGTGTGAATGCCCCAGCAGCCACGGAAGAGGCCCAGGCGTTAAAGAAGAAGCCTAACCCAAAGGAGAAGTGAGAAGCCGGATCCCCTTCACAGGAGTTCAGTTCCCCCAACGTACGAAACGCGCCCATACCCTGAGTGGTAGGCGCATGAAACATGCGTGCAGCCCCGGCCCCCACACCGACGCAACCAGGCCGCCAATGATGAGCGATTTTATTAATATAATTAAGAACATCAGTCTGCCCTTTTATGAATAATCAGCGTTGCGTGACGAAATCCACCTGGTCGAGATTGATGGCAGTCACGTTGACGGTCACATCCAGCTCCACGCTGTAGGTGCGTCTTTCCCGGCGCAAAAAGAAGAACAGAAAAGCTTCTTTACGCACCGCTTCTTGCGCCTGAACGACCTGCACATCCTGTGGCTCAATACGCAGTAAGATATGCGGTGAGGCTTTCATCACCGCGGCCTGAACGTGGTTGAGCGCATCAGCAAAGGCGCGCGCTTTAGCGTCGCCTTTTCCCTTCACTCTCACCGTGGTTGTGAACTGTTCTTTCATGCTTATGCGCCGTGTTTCTTCTGCCACGCCTGAACCAGACGCTCGCCCAGCTCTTCTTTATCCATAAAGCCAAAGCCCAGCACATTGCAGCCTTCATTGATGGCGGTGACGCTTCATCCACTGAACGCATGCCGTATTTGGCTTTGTAGCCATATTTGGTTTGTGCGGTGATGGCACCCGCGCCGCCGCTGCCGCAGAAGGAGATGCCGAAGGTGGCATTTTCCGCTTTCATCACGTCACCGAGCTTCATGTCTGCCGCCACACCCGGCACGACAACCGCGCGTCCACCGGCTTTTTCAACGCCTGCCGCCACTTTCTGACCTTTACCCAGCGATCGCCAATCACGACTGTAATCTGTTCCATGTGTTGCTCCTTAAAGGTTGTCTTTTGCGACTTCGAAGTGAACGGAGAGCAGCCAGGCCTCTTCATCAGGAAGGTTGCCAAACTGCGCGACCACTTCACGGGCAAGCCGCATTGAATCGGGAGAAATTTCGTCGAACAGCTCGGCTTCAACCTCCGGCAGCGGCTCGCCGGTCACGGACCGGTGCGCCATCGCGCGAACGTGGGAGGTGAGCATCTGTTCCTGTACTGCGTTGGGGATGATGTTGTGCCGGGCCAGCAGGGCATACACCTGCGCCAGCATAGTGTTAGCGAGCTGCTCTGTTTGCACCGCCTGATCTCCAACGTCGTTCATTACCGCTCCGTTAATCACTCGTCTTACCCCGTTAATGGCTCTGGAATAAAACTAACGTTGGGGGGGAATTGTTTGTAGCGAGTTGTTTTCCACTTCGAAGTGGAAAGGCGAGCACCGGCAGTGATCTGTGCCACATAAATATGCTGAATATAGATAAATCACTGTATTTACGTGATGAATATCACGCTATCTGACGGCAATTAAGGGGGCGTGGGAGCGAAAAAGATTATGGGCCGGCGTGCAAATATGTGAGGTGGATAAGGTTTTCTTATGCCCGGAAAGCAAACATGCGGGGGCGATTAACCGCCCCCGCACGGGGGAAAGCGCGTACCGAGAATTAACGATACTTTTTGTGATAGGTATTACGCGTGGTCACAAACTGGTCAGCTGCCGCCTGGGCTTCCTTCACTTTGCCTTCGTTGGCAAGCTTCAGTGCACCGTCAATCTGACCGACCAGCACGTCAAAGCCGTGGCGGTAGTCTTTCATCTCAGCGCTGTCTGCCGCTTTATTTTCCAGCTTTGGCGGCGTGGATTTCTGCGCGTCCAGTGCCGCTTCACGCATTTTGGTCAATGCGCCTTTCATTTCCGCCGCATTGTCCGTTTTCTGCACCACCTTCAGGTTTTCACTGAGGATGCCCATGTCGTCTTCAAGATCGGCAGCAAACGCAGAAGAACCAAGAACCAGCGTTGACGCTGCGACGATCGCTAACAGGTGTTTACGCATTGCTCACTTCCTTTTTTATTATTAAAACGCCTTTACGGGTATTACTGCCCGGCGATTTTCATCTCCGGTAAGAGGACTGAACCACACTGTATATTGCTACGTGTTTCAATATCGTTACCGACAGTAACAATATTGCGCCACATGTCTTTCAGGTTGCCGGCGATGGTAATTTCGCTAACCGGATACTGAATTTCACCGTTCTCAACCCAGAAGCCCGCCGCGCCCCGCGAATAATCGCCGGTAATGCCGCTTACGCCCTGGCCCATTAACTCGGTGACGACCAGACCGGTGCCCATCTCTTTAAGCATCTGCTCAAAGCTCAGGCCCTGACCCGCGATTCGCCAGTTGTGAATGCCGCCCGCGTGACCGGTGCTTTTCAGCCCCAGCTTGCGCGCGGAGTAGTTGGTCAGCAGCCACTGCGTCAGAATGCCGTCTTTGATGATATCGCGGCGCTCGGTGCGCACACCTTCGCTGTCGAACGGCGTCGAGGCCAGCCCTTTCAGCAGGTGCGGATGCTCTTCAATGGTCAGCCATTCCGGCAGGATCTGCTTGCCCAGCGCGTCGAGCAGGAACGTCGATTTACGGTAAACGGAGCCCCCGGCAATCGCCCCCACCAGGTGGCCAAACAGGCCGGTCGCCACTTCATTGGCAAAAATGACCGGGGCTTTCATGGTGGAGAGTTTACGTGGCGACAGACGGGACAGCGTGCGCTGCGCGCATTCTGCACCAACCCACTCAGGAGACTGCAAATCGCCCAGCGCGCGACCGATGGTGTAGGCGTAATCACGCTCCATATCCCCATTCTCTTCAGCGATAACGCAGCTGGAGAGCGAATGACGCGTTGAGCAGTAGCCCTGTAGCATCCCGTGGCTGTTACCAAACACTTTGATACCGTAGTGGCTGTTAAAACTTCCGCCTTCGGTATTGGTGATGCGTTTATCGGCCTTCAGAGACGCCTGCTCGGCACGGGCAGCCAGTTCGATCGCTTCGTCCGGCGTCACTTCCGCCGGGTGGAAAAGATCGAGATCCGGGGCATCGAATGCCAGCAGCTCTTTGTCGGCAACGCCGGCGTAAGGATCGGGCGAGGTGTAACGCGCAATATCCAGCGCAGCCTGCACCGTACGGGCAATGGCATCCGGGCTGAGATCGGTCGATGACGCGCTGCCTTTGCGATTCTGGTGATAAACCGTGATCCCCAGGGCGCCATCGCTGTTGAATTCTACATTTTCCACTTCGCCGTAGCGGGTGCTGACGCTGATGCCGGTGGTTTTGCTTACCGCCACTTCGGCGCCATCTGATTTACCTGAAGCGAGCGTCAGCGCGGTGGAGACGGCTTCTTCCAGAATCTTACGCTGCGCTTCAACTTGTGAGGTTACTTTCATCGCAAATGCCATACTGTAAGAGAGAGTTAATTGAAGTCTAACAGAGAACCGTTTTTCAGTGCGCGTCTTAACTGGTAACATTAGCCTCTTTTTTTAAGGAGCCTGACATGACTAAGCAGCCCGAAGACTGGCTCGACGACGTTCCCGGTGATGACATCGAAGACGAAGATGATGAGATCATCTGGGTCAGTAAAAGTGAAATTAAAACGTGACGCCGAAGAGTTAAAACAGCTTGGCGCGGAAATGGTAGAACTGGGTAAAAACGCGCTGGATAAACTCCCGCTCGACCAGGATCTGCGCGATGCCATTGAACTGGCACAGAAAATCAAGAAAGAAGGCCGTCGCCGTCAGCTTCAGCTTATCGGTAAAATGCTGCGTCAGCGTGACGTTGAACCGATCCGCCAGGCGCTGGACAAACTGAAAAACCGCCACAACCAGCAGGTTGCGCTGTTCCATAAGCTTGAGCAGATCCGCGATCGTCTGATTGAACAAGGTGATGATGCGGTACCGGAAGTACTGAACCTGTGGCCGGATGCCGATCGCCAGCAGCTGCGTTCGTTGATCCGCAATGCCCAGAAAGAGAAAGAGGCGAACAAGCCGCCGAAGTCTGCACGCCTGATTTTCCAGTATCTGCGTGAGCTGTCTGAAAACGAAGAGTAAGCACAGCATCGTTGAGTGCCCTTAACCTCGCCCCTTTCCCTGTGGGCGAGGGAGAAAAAGCCCGATAAGCGTGAGCGCTACCGGGCTTTTTTTTACTCAGCGACCGCCTGCGCTTTTCTTCGCCAGACCGTCCAGCAGCTTCTGATGGATCCCACCAAAACCGCCGTTGCTCATCACCAGAATGTGATCGCCAGGCTGTGCGGCTTTCACCACCATATCCGCCAGCGCATCCACATCCGCACTCCAGTGCGCAGGCTGAATGCAGGCATCGGCCACTTCGGCCACCTGCCACGGAATATGCTGCGGTTGCAGCAGGAAGACTTCATCGGCACGCCCTAAGGATGGCGCAAGATCGTCTTTGCAGATGCCCATTTTCATGGTGTTCGAACGCGGTTCCAGCACGGCCAGAATGCGGGCGGTCCCGCCGACTTTGCCGCGTAAGGCCGCAAGCGTCGCCAGAATGGCAGTCGGGTGATGCGCAAAATCGTCATACACCGTGACGCCGTGGCTTCACCGCGCAGCTCCAGACGACGGCGGGCGTAATGAACGAGCCTAACGCATCCGCCGCATCCGCAGCTGAACGCCCACATGACGTGCTGCGGCAATCGCCATCAGGCCGTTGTGCATGTTGTGCTCGCCCACCAGGCCCCACTTCACCTCACCCACTTTCTCACCGTCGAGCAGCACTTCCCACTCGGAGGCATCCGCGTTAAGTTTTTTCGCCTGCCAGTGCCCCTGCTCGCCCACCAGCTCCTGCTCGCTCCAGCATCCCATCGCCAGGGTTTGCTTCAGGTTGATGTCGTTTTCCGGCAGGATGATGCGGCCCTGACCCGGAACGATGCGCACCAGATGGTGGAACTGTTTCTGAATCGCTTTCAGGTCGTCAAAAATATCCGCGTGATCGAACTCAAGGTTGTTGAGGATCAGCGTCCGCGGGCAGTAGTGCACAAACTTGGAGCGCTTGTCGAAGAACGCGCAGTCATACTCGTCGGCTTCGATCACGAAGAACGGGCTGTCACCCAGACGCGCAGAAACATCGAAATTACCCGGTACACCCCCGATCACAAAACCTGGCTTATAACCACAGGCTTCGAGGATCCAGGTCGCCATTCCGGCGGTCGTGGTTTTGCCATGCGTTCCGGCTACGGCAACGACCCAACGGTCGCGCAGCACGAAATCATGCAGCCACTGCGGGCCAGACATGAACGGAATATTGCGTTCCAGAACCGCCTCAACGCACGGATTACCGCGGGTCATGGCGTTGCCAATGATCACCAGATCCGGCTCAGGATCCAGCTGGCTGGCATCGTATCCCTGAATCAGAGAGATGCCCTGTTTCTCCAGAAGCGTGCTCATCGGCGGATACACATTGGCGTCCGAACCTGTCACTTCATGGCCCAGAGAGCGCGCCAGCATTGCCAGTCCGCCCATGAAAGTGCCACAAATCCCCAATATATGAATGCGCATACGTCACTATCCTTCTTCAATGTGGCGCACATTTTACTCACATGTCAGCGACAGCGAAACGCATTTCAGGTAAATCCGTATATTGCTGGCGCGATTCACCTCTGCGCTAATATTTGAATGTTTGTTAAGATTGTTGGGCTTTAGTCGTTTTAGTGAACATACAATCGCTCTACTCACAAAGATGCAGGGAAAGTGTTATGAAAACGTTAGGTGAATTTATTGTCGAAAAGCAGCACGAGTTTTCTCATGCTACGGGTGAACTCACTGCTTTGCTGTCGGCAATAAAGCTGGGCGCTAAGATCATCCACCGTGATATCAACAAGGCCGGTCTGGTCGATATCCTGGGTGCCAGCGGTGCCGAGAACGTTCAGGGCGAGGTTCAACAGAAACTCGATCTGTTCGCAAATGAAAAACTGAAAGCTGCACTGCGCGCGCGCGACATCGTGGCGGGTATCGCCTCCGAAGAAGAAGATGAAATTGTCGTTTTCGAAGGGTGTGAACACGCTAAATACGTTGTGCTGATGGATCCGCTGGACGGTTCCTCTAACATCGACGTTAACGTTTCTGTCGGTACCATTTTCTCCATCTACCGCCGCGTCACGCCTGTTGGCACGCCGGTGACAGAGGAAGATTTCCTGCAGCCGGGCAGTAACCAGGTGGCGGCCGGTTACGTCGTTTATGGCTCCTCCACCATGCTGGTGTACACCACGGGCTGCGGCGTTCACGCCTTTACTTACGATCCCTCGCTGGGCGTTTTCTGCCTGAGCCAGGAACGTATGCGCTTCCCGGAGAAGGGCAACACCTACTCCATCAACGAAGGCAACTACATCCGATTCCCGAACGGCGTGAAGAAATACATCAAGTTCTGCCAGGAAGAAGATAAAGCCACTCAGCGCCCGTACACGTCCCGCTATATCGGCTCGCTGGTTGCTGACTTCCACCGCAACCTGCTGAAAGGCGGTATCTACCTCTACCCAAGCACGGCAAGCCACCCTGACGGCAAGCTGCGTCTGCTGTATGAATGCAACCCAATGGCGTTCCTGGCCGAACAGGCTGGCGGCAAGGCGAGCGACGGTAAAGAGCGTATTCTGGACATCGTGCCGGAAAGCCTGCACCAGCGTCGTTCGTTCTTTGTCGGCAACACCCATATGGTTGATGACGTTGAACGTTTTATCCGTGAGTATCCGGACGCATAATCCATAACACGGGGAGCCCTTCAGGCTCCCCGCTTCATTTATATATTTTACCGTATAAGTGTTTATAAAAAACACGCTTTAATATTCGGTTTTGCTCCTGCATTATTTCCATAACAGTTTGACAAATATTTCCTGGAGCCTAATCGTCATGAAAAATTATTCCCGTGCTAATACCGGCATTGATTTAAATCTTATCCCTGTTTTTATTGAAGTGTCCGTTGCGGCAGTATGGCAAAAGCTCTGTACGTCTGGAGATGTCGCGCCCCGCGGTGAGTCTGGCATTAAAACGCTTTAATCAGCTGTTTGACGAGCCGCTATTTTTCCGCAAAGGGTTATATCTTGAGCCGACTGAAAATGCATTAGCATTAACCCAGTCTCTGGAAATATTAATGGGCGATATTCACGATAATATTGGCGCATTAAATTCAGCGACACATAAAACCCCGACACAGAATGCGCCGGGGGCGGGAAAATATTATGCCGCTGTCTGAGCCGTCAGTTTAAATGATGCCATGGCGTCCATCAGCTGACGCGATTGCTCTTCCAGCGAGCGCGTCGCGGCAGAAGATTGCTGGACCAGCGCCGCATTCTGCTGCGCGGTTTCGTCCATCTGATTCACGGCAATATTCACCTGCTCAATGCCGCGACTCTGCTCCTGGGACGCGGTCGCAATCTCGCGCATCAGTTTGGTCATGCGCAGTACTTCTGTTGCGATCTCATCCATCGTTTCGCCAGCCTGCTGCGCCAGCTCGCTGCCTTCGTTTACGTGGGTCTGAGAATCACTGATAAGCGAACGGATCTCTTTTGCTGCGTCAGCGCTGCGGCTGGCGAGGTTTCGCACTTCACCGGCGACTACGGCAAACCCGCGCCCCTGCTCACCCGCGCGCGCCGCTTCCACCGAGGCGTTCAGCGCCAGAATATTGGTCTGGAAGGCAATGCCGTCAATGACGCTCAGAATATCGGCGATGCGTGCCGAACTGCCGGCGATATCACGCATTTTTTCAATGACGTAGCAGACCATTTCGCTGCCGTGATCGGCGGTGTCAGACACGGATTTCGCCAGCTGGTGCGACTGCTCGGCATTGTCTGCATTGAGTTTCACCGTGGCGGTGATCTCTTCCATGCTGGCGGCCGTCTGCTCAAGCGATGTCGCGGTGGATTCCGTGCGCTGGGCAAGATCCATGTTCCCCGCCGTCAGCTCGCGGCTACCGGTATCAATTTGCGAGCTGGCATCACGTACCCGTAAAACCGAGTTCATCAGAGACTGCCGCATCCCCTCAATGGCCGCGTTCAGGCGGTTAAACTCCTGGCTCGCCGGGTCATTCAGCGTGTGGGTTAAATCGCCCGCCGCCACGTTCTCCAGCTGAGCAATGGAGGCCGAAAGCGGTTTGAGCAGCATGTGACGCAGTACCAGCCACGCCAGCACAATAATGCCAGCCGTCAGCAGCGCGGCCACCACGATCAGGATCAGTACCCGGTTTTTGCTCGACTGCACGGCCTTCACTTCCGCTTTCCCGCGCGCTTCGCTCCATTTCTGAAAGACCTGCATATCATTATCAAACTGCGCCGCCACCGGGATCAGCGTGTTCTCCAGCAGATCGTAATAGCTGTCTGCGCTCTGATCGTTCAGGGCTTTCAGCATCGGATCGATCCCCTGCTGGTTATAGGTCGCCAGGCTCGCGGCCACCTTATCCAGCAGTTTTTGTCCCTGCTCATCCGCCACCCCACCGTCGATCACGCCTTTCAGCGTTTTACGGGCCTGGGCAATCTCCTGGTTGATGTTTTTCACCGATTTGGCCGCGTCATCCAGCATGCCGATTTCCATCATCCGGACCGCCTGACCCGCTTCATTACGCGCGCGCAGGATCAGGGTATAGCCAGAATTAAGCTGCACCATCTGCTCACCCTGAAGGTGGTTGATGCGCTGGAGTGAAGAAGAACTCTGTGTGAGGCATAAATGCCAATGCCGCTGACAATCAGCAGCAGAAGGGTCATAACGGCCAGTAAAGAGAGCAAGCCGGTACGAATCGATAGCGTTTTAAGCATGATATTATTTCCGGTAGCGAGATATTTCTGGGCATAAAAAAGAGTATCGGCCGCTACCGGAAAATGTTTAGACTTTAAGCAAATTCAGCGTGTTATGGCTCTGTTACTGAAGTGTTTACACGGGTAACAGGCGAGCTTTGTCGGTTCTCCCAGAGCACCGTCAGGCCACGCTGCAGAGCGATAAAAATAAACAACAGAATGCCAATGGCGATCTTGGTCCACCATGAACTGAGCGTGCGTCAAAGTTGATATAGGTCTGGATCAGTCCCTGGATCGCCACGCCGAACAGCGTCCCCAGCACCGTGCCAACGCCGCCGCTGAGCAACGTGCCGCCAATCACCACCGAGGCGATGGCATCAAGCTCCACCCCGACGCTGCCAGGGCATAACCCGCCTGGGTATAAATCGAGAAGACGATCCCCGCCAGCGTCGCCAGTCCGGTCGAGAGCATATAGATGCGGATTGTGGTGCTGCGGGTGGAGATCCCCATCAGGTTTGCCGAGGTGGCGCTGCCGCCAATGGCATAGACCTGATTACCAAACCGGGGTACGGTGGGCAAGGAA
>ENA-OQHY01000943-OQHY01000943.1-human-gut-metagenome-genome-assembly--contig:-NODE-943-length-14037-cov-2.438174_pt1 | contig 14037 bp, 15 predicted proteins | sample MGYA00242570_ERZ504733 | MGnify/ENA primary metagenome ERZ504733 (study PRJEB26092, sample SAMD00036219) | human gut metagenome | host: Homo sapiens | study: EMG produced TPA metagenomics assembly of...
TGGCCGGGTAGCCAAGTCCGGAAGGGATAAACGCTGAAGGCATCTAAGCGTGAAGCCCCCCTCAAGATGAGATATCCCATTCTTAGTGAAGTAAACCCCCTTGAAGACGACGAGGTAGATAGGGCAGGGGTGGAAGTGTGGTAACACATGGAGCTGACTGTTACTAATCGGGTGAGGGCTTGACCAAAAAGCAGGTCAGAATTGATTCAAAGTGATTAACCGTCAACAAAGCATGTATGTAGTTTTGAGAGTATAAGAATTGAGCAATATTTAAGCCGATTGGTTTAGATATTGCTTTTTTGTATGCTTAAAATACTAATGTGGATTATTACCGAGCCTGGCAATTAAAAAAGACGGAAAGTTCTGAGAAATGAACTTTCGTCTTTTTTATCACGATATCATTCTTCCACAGCAAGAAGTGCAACGCCTTCTTTTGCTTCGCCAAGATCAAGCCATGTGATTCCGCTGGCGTCAGTCATAAGGGTTTTTCTTGTCATATTCCAGGTATCGATGACATCAATTTTGTATTTGTGGTCTTCTGGGAGGATGAAGAAAGGTTTTCTTGGGCAGTGTTTTCCAAGGTATTTGATGTAAACCTGATCACCGCATCTTCCGGAAAAGATCTTATCTTTCAGTGCACCTGCATCATCTTCTGATTCAGTAAGGCTGGTAACGAGAGAGATGATCGGATGATCCGGGCCGACTTTATATCCGAGAAATTCATCTCCGAATGTTACAGATTCCGGCTCGTACCAAGGTTCAATGCAGAAGGAAGGCTTTCCATGAGTTCGCGGAGAAAAGCGATTCTTTCCGGGCTTTTACCTTTCAGTTTTCCGCCTTTTGCCCACCAGATACCTGGGAATGCAGATAAACGGCGGACAAGGTAGCGAAGATAAGTTTCATTCTGGTCTGGTGCTAATTTTGAGAAGCCCCATCTGTCGTAAGGATGGAATAAGATAAGATCTGATTCAATATCCATTTCCTGAAGCTGGGAGATCACTTCTTCCAGATGATTCCAGAATTTGTAGTTTGGATGATCTACATCCCAGTTTCCTTCTGCATCTTTGCAAAATGCGAATTCCCGAGATCCATTTTCGTTAAATTCATAGGATTTTGGAAAAACACAGAAACGAATCTTATTAAAAGGAGACGTCTGCAGTGTCTGCAGAGTTTCTTTTTCCAGGGCGTCATCCTGATGAATCAGCGCATATACGGTAGTTCCAAAAGGAATGTAGGAGTCTCAGTTTTCGTAGACAAAATGGCAGCCCTGTGTGTGTACCATTCCGTGCTGCGTGGATGCAGTACATTCTTCCTGTCCTTCTGCTTCTACGGCACCTGTGACTTTCCAGGAGTAGACTCCGGCTTCGCGCGGAAGAAAACGTACTTTATAGGTTCCGTTTCCATCATAAAATCCTTTAACCGACTGAGAGGAATTGCCGTTTGTGAATACAGCTTTGATATCGGCAAATGCTTCTGAGCTGTCTGGTTTTTCTCCCTGGAAAACCAGTTCAAACATTTTGTTCTGAATCATATTTTTATCTCCTTTGATTGTTTTTAGCACATTTTTTATAAAAAATTTCAAATCATGTTAAACGAATTATGACAACTATATTTTAACAACAAATCCGTGTTACATATATATTAATTTTGATATTTATATCTTTATTTTGCACTGTTTGCGAGTTGAGTGATATTTTACTAACTTACAAAACTGTCCCCTAAAAAAGAATAAAAATTGCCACTTGTAATACATCCACTCATAAAGTATCATAACTCCTGTGTTATTACACTGACACGTTAAAACAACTACACACAAAAGTAATAACAGAACGAGAGGGGACATTATTATGAACACACAGAACAACACAGTAGTCAAGCTTGCAGAAACTGCATTGCTTGCAGCATTATGCTATGTATCCTTTACATTTTTGCAGATCAAGATCCCGGTACCAGGTGGAGATGCAACATCGATTCATATCGGAAATGCTTTTTGCGTGCTGGCGGCATTACTTCTTGGCGGCGTATATGGAGGACTTGCAGGTGCGATCGGAATGGGAATCGCGGATGTGATGGATCCGGTTTATATTACAGGTGCGCCGAAAACTTTTATCCTGAAATTCTGTATCGGTCTGATCGTAGGTCTTGTGGCACATAAGATCGCGAAGATCAATGAGAGCACAGATAAGAAATATGTTTTTAAATGGAGTGTGATCGCATCCATCGCAGGACTTGCATTTAATGTAATCGCTGATCCGATCGTGGGATATTTTTACAAGCAGTATATTTTAGGGCAGCCACAGAAGCTTGCAGAGCACTGGCAAAAATGAGCGCGGCGGCAACCTTTGTCAATGCGGTTGTATCAGTGATCCTGGTAGCAATCATCTATAATGCGGTTCGTCCGGTACTGATCAAGAGTCATCTGCTCACAGTTACTAAGAAAAAAGAACAGACAGCATAATTTATTGAATTGCTATAAGTAAGTTTTCTGCGTGGTTGTGGAGAGCAATAAGCAGAGTGCTTTGTCCAAATCCAAATTCATAAAGAAGTATATAAATAACAGTTTTCAACAGTTATTCTTACGAAACATTTTACAGATTGTGAAAGTAAGAATAGCTGTTATTTTTTACACTAATACGCTGTAACACACATATATTGTGTGCTTTTCATAAAAATAAGAAAGATAAATTGTGCAATATTCCAGACGATTCCAGACAAAATATAAAAAACATATTGACACAGCAAAATAAAATAGTTATAATTCTAAACATTTGAATTATAACTATTAACATAATTAAATCGAATGCTTTATCCGTTTGATTAGATAAAGGAGAGGAAGTGAACATACAAATGCAGGATTCATTTCACTATCTGGCCATGGTAAATCAGATGATGATCCAGAAAAAGCTCATGGAGCAGCTGAAAACCACAGGTCTTACGCTGGGACAGCCGAAAGTTCTGGATTATCTGAAGGATCATGACGGTGCCAGCCAGAAGGAAATTGCGGCAGGATGCCTGATCGAAGCAGGATCACTGACTCCATACTGAACCGCATGGAGGAGAAAGGCCTGATCGAGAGAAAAATGCTCAACGGAAACCGTCGGACTTTTCATATTTTTATGACAGAATCCGGTAAGAAAAATCAGAAGCTTGTGGAAGCTGCTTTTGAAAAAATAGAAGAAACAGCATTTTCCGGTATTTCTGAAGAAGAACAGAAAAGATTTATGCAGACATTTGAAAAGATTTATAAAAATCTTAATGCAAAATAAATGAAACAAAAAGAGAGGGGAATAAATAATGGACAAACTGAAACGATATCTGATTTTTCTGGTAGGACTGTTTGTGAACTCGCTGGGAGTCAGTCTTATCACCAAGGCGAACCTGGAACGTCGCCAATCTCATCGATCCCGTATGTATTAAGCCTTAACTTCCCGTTTACGCTCGGAAACTTTACCATCTTTTTCAGTATTTTTCTGATCGTACTGCAGCTGATAATCCTGAGAAAGAATTTTAAACTGGAGCATATTTTACAGATTCCGGTATCCATTGTATTCGGATATTTTATCGATCTTACCATGCTTCTTTTTTACTGGGTAAACCCGGAGATGTATGTGATGAAGATCGTTTATCTTCTCATCGGATGCCTGATCCTCGGTTTTGGTGTGTACATGGAGGTTCTGGCCGATGTAGTTATGCTTCCGGGAGAATCTTTTGTCCGCGCGATCGTCCTTACCTGGAAAACAAATTTCGGAACTACCAAGATCTGTTTTGATGTTTCTATGGCTGTGATCGCCGCAGTACTGTCATTTGTTTTTGCAGGCAGACTGGACGGTGTGCGTGAAGGTACTGTAATTGCCGCACTGCTGGTTGGATTTATCGCGAGACTTTTCGGAAAGAAGCTTGCTTTTGTAAAAACAATGCTGTTTCCGGAGACTGTTCAGGAAGAACAGCAGAGAGAACAGGCGGCTCAGACACAGCATGGCATTCAGGGAAAAAATGTCATCGCTATAGGAAGACAGTTTGGAAGTGGCGGCCACAATATCGGCAAGGCACTTGCAGAAAAGCTTGGCTATGATTTCTATGATGCGGAGATCATTCAGATGGCAGCAGGAACAACAGGCTATACACCGGAATTTATTAAAAAGAATGAGGAGATCATGACAAACAGCCTCCTCTATGATCTTGTCAATCAGATGTATTTAAACAGTAATTCTCAGGATGAGGCACCGAAGGATAAGATTTTTGCGGCGGAGTCAAAGGTAGTACGTGAGCTTGCAGAAAAAGGAAACTGCGTGATCGTGGGCCGGTGTGCAGATTATGTTCTTCGAAATTCAGAAAACTGTCTGAAGGTATTCTTCTCAGCACCTCTTGAGAGCAGAATCAAAAGAGTTTCCAAAAGACAGAATATCTCTGAAAAAGAGGCAAAGACAGTCGTACAGAAAAATGAAAAGCTCCGTGCAGACAACTACCGTTATTACACAAGAAGAATGTGGGGAGCAGCAGGCAATTTTGATCTCAGCTTGAACACCGATCTTTGTGAAGATTATATCGAGAGCTGCATCCGCGGAGCGATGAAACTGTAATTACGGAGTATTCCGTACCCGGCAAAATCCTATACAATTTGCAAAGAGTCTGTGTTATGATGAATAGCAGATAGACACGATACATGGATTTTACAGCATCACTGATTTTGTGAATTGCTATAGGAGAGTTGGGGAAATTGCTTATGGGTGATCATAAAAAATACATATTAAACAGATTGGCTGAACTGACAGGCGTTGATATTTTTTGTCAGGCAGACGAAACGTTGTCAAGCTATCAGAGAAATTCAGAACTGAATCCGATTTTCAGGAACAGCCAGCTGAGAGAACGATTAATGAAAGAGGCGGCCGTTCAGAAGCTGCCTCTTCTTCATAAAGAGGAAGACAGTATTTATTTTATCTGTGTAAGATCAGAGGGACAGTACTATTTTGCAGGTCCGCTCAGTCTGGGCGCGCTGAATAAGGTGGAGCTGCATAAATACTATAAGCGTTATGGGATTCACACAGATAAAGAGAAAATCTTGAAAAGATTTCAGTTTTCGGAAGTGATGGACATTGCACAGATCATGGATGCAGTTTTAAATGAAAATACAACAGAGGATATGGAGCTTGCCAAGGTAAATCATCTGGCTGCAGGCGCAGAAGAGCTAGAAGCGCAGGAAAAGATCATTTACGAAATAAAAAAAAGACGAAGAAAATGCTTATCACCATACGTATCAGGAGGAACGTCAGCTTCTGGACTGTGTGCGGGAAGGACGTGTGGAGGACGCACTTCATTTTACCCGGACAATGGATGGAGATATCGGAAAATTATCCGGAAAAGTACTGAACCAGTGGAGAAACACGGCGATTGTAGGAATCACTCTTTGCACCCGGGCCGCGATCGAGGGCGGAATCTCGCCGGCCGCAGCGTATCAGCTGAGTGATTTTTATATCAGTAAGTGTGACAGCTGTCAGGACATTGCACAGATGATCCGATACCGGAATTCTGCAGTTGAGAAACTGGCATCCGAGGTAAAACGGAAGCTGGAGCAGAAGCACACCTCAAGCTATGTGGAGCAGTGCAGGGATTATGTACAGAAGCATTACAGGGAAAAAATTTATCTCGATGATATCGCAGATACTCTTGGAGTAAGTGCCAGCTATCTGTCACGGCTGTTCAGTAAAGAGACCGGTGAGCGGCTGCAGGATTACATTACCCGTGTGCGGATAGAACGTGCAGCCAATCTTCTGACGTATTCCAATGAATCTTTGTCCAAGATCGCAGAATATGTGAATTTTCCGTCACAGAGCTATTTTGGAAAGGTATTCCGCGAGCAGAAGCAGCTGTCTCCGAGAAAGTACAGAGAGGTACATAAGCCAAAAGAATTCTAAATTATACTGATATTGATAAAATATAGATAAGATAACGACAAAAACAACAAAATAAAGATATATAAAAAGCGCGGCGGGGGTTATAGTAAGTTCATCGAAAGAAAAAACCGAAAGGGAAAGGGAAAAAAGGAGGAGATATGTTCAGTTTAGCAAGTAAACATGATGACCCCAACGCCAAGCTGGCATGGAGCGAACGTATCGGCTATGGTACAGGAGGATTTGCCTTTAACATGATCAATGGTATCATCGGATCATTCCTGACCATCTATTTTACCAGTACAGTAGGACTTAATGCTGGTATCATCGCAACGATCTTTGCAGTATCAAAGGTATTTGACGGAATTTCAGATGTAATTGTAGGACGTATGGTTGACCGTACAAAATCAAAGCTTGGAAAAGGACGTTCCTGGCTGCTTAGAATGTGTATCCCATTTGCAATTACAACAATGCTGTTGTTCTTTGTTCCGCAGAACTTCCCGGAAATGGCACAGTATGTGTATATTTTCCTGATGTACAACATTGTAAATGCAATATGTCTTACCGGTATGCTGGTGCCGTATTATTCCATGATCTCACTGTTGACAGCAAATCCGTATGAGAGAGGATTCATTGGAAATCTTCAGCAGATCTTCCAGACACTGGGAAATGTAGTTATCAATTCAACATTCGTTATCTTACTTGGAATCTTTACAGACAGCACTGAGACGATCTACACACAGAGAGCATTCACGATCACAATGCTGATCTACTGTATCGCAATGGTTGTTATCACATTTTTCTGTGTTTTCTCAACAAAAGAGAGAGTACATTCAACAGATGATGAGAATGCAAATGATCAGAAAGCAGAGAATGCAGGAAGAGAAGCCGGTACATGGGAAACTGTAAAGGCGCTTCTTCAGAACAAATACTGGGTGATCGTAACAATTGCAAGCTTTGTAGTATTCTTCGTAGTTATCATGTATGCAATGGGAAATGTTTATTACTGTCAGTATGTTCTTTATGATATGGGACAGTACGGATGGGTATCCAACTCTATTTCCATCGCACAGTTCGCAATCATGTTTGTAACACCGGCCTTTATGAAGAAGTTTGGAAAAACAGCAGTTTATGAAGCTGGTATGGTAGTTATGGGACTTGGTTTCCTTGGATTTGCAGTACTTGGCGGTTCCAGCACGATCGTAATGATCGTATGTAACGTACTGAAAGGCTGTGGTGTTGGTATGGCCGGTGGTATGGCACTTGGTATGGTTGCTGATACCATTACATACGGAACAAAGAAAACAGGTATTGATACCGTAGGTCTTGGAAATGCCGGCGTTTCTGCAGCGCAGAAGATCGGTCTTGGTCTTGGTACAGCAGTATTCGGATGGGTTCTGAACGGAGCCGGATATGACGGATCCTGGATGCCAAAGGTATTGCACAGCCGGAGAGCGTTTCTACAGCAATCAATTTCATGTACAACTGGCTGCCATTTATCATGGTAATTGCTATGTTTGTTATCATGTTTATCATGTATCACTGTGAAAGAGATTTAAAGAAAATGGAAGCTGCCGAATAAGAAGCTTTCGAAATAAAAACAGATAAATAAAGTTTTCCGCCCATGTAGATCAGTTATGAAGTTATGACAGCTGATCTGTGTGGGCGTTTTTATGTCGTGGAGAACAGGAAAATATAAAAAAAAGTAAAAATATTTATAAATACATCAAAATAAAAATATAAAATACAGAAGCCTCATGCTATGATAACGTCAGAGTAAAAAAGAAAGATACCAGAAAAAACAGAGCGTAATCATATAAAAAGGCAAGGAGAGGGATACATGAGAATTAAAAATGTAAGAATAAACGGCATGGAAAATCCAACAGGCTTTGATTTTGGAACTGTATGTATATCATGGAAGGTTCGTGAAGCTTCCGGAAAAGAGCAGCAGAATGTAAAAATCGAAGTGTCATTGACAGAAAGCTTCGAAGAAGTTCTTTGTGTAAAAGAAGGAAAAGAACTGAACAGTGCAGCAGAAAAACTGGAGTTTCAGCAGAACGCACACACAAGATATTATGTGAAAGTTACCGTTACAGATGATAAGGGCGAAACTGCTGTTTCAGAACCGGCATATTTTGAGACCGGAAAAATGGAAGAGCCGTGGGTTGGAAAATGGATCACAACAGAGAAAGAAGATACTTTCCATCCGCTGTTTGTGAAGAGCTTTGAAGCGAAGAAGGGTCTGGCTTCTGCAAGACTTTATATCTGTGGACTTGGACTTTTTACAGCAGAATTAAACGGAAAAAAAGTCGGAGATGAAGTTCTTACACCATATTACAGCAATTATCATGATGAAGAGCAGTACATTACTTTTGATATCACAGAGGATGTAAAAGAGCAGAACGAGCTTAGAGTATCTCTTGGAAATGGCTGGTTCAAGGGGAAATTCGGACTGAATAACCAGAGCAACAATTTCGGAGATGAATTTAAACTGATCGCAGAACTTCGTCTTGTATATGAGGATGGTAGAGGTTCAGGTGATCGGAACGGATGGAGATATGGAGTGACAGTTGCTCTGATGTGGAAGATGACGGAATCTACGATGGAGAGATCATCAACCATCTTTTATGGAAGGAGAAAGAAAACTTACCGAAAAAGGCAGTTCTCACAGAGGCAGAAGGAAAGCTGGTTGCAAGATACAGCCTTCCTGTAATGGAGATGGAGGATATGCCGGTAAAAGAAGTGATCTATACACCGCTTGGCGAAACAGTACTGGATTTCGGACAGAATTTTGCTGGATATGTAACATTTCGAAACCATCTGCTGGAAGGAACAAGAATTGTATTTGATCATGGCGAGATTCTTCAGGATGGCAATTTTTATAATGAAAATTACCGCTCTGCAAAATCACAGTTTGTATATGTATCCGATGGCAGAGACGAGCTGGTTCGTCCTTCTTTCACATACTTCGGATTCCGTTATGTACGTGTAACAGGATGGCCGGGAGAGGCAAAGGAAGAAGATTTTACAGGAAAAGCCCTTTACTCAAAGATGGACAGAACCGGATACATTGAGACCGGACATCAGGGCGTGAACAGACTGTTCCTGAATGCACTGTGGGGTCAGAAATCAAACTTTATAGATTTTCCGACAGACTGCCCACAGAGAGATGAAAGACTGGGATGGACCGGAGATGCACAGGTGTTCTCAGGAACTGCCAGCTTCAATATGGATACCACTGCTTTTTATCATAAATTCCTGCATGATTTAAGAAACGAGCAGGTAAAATATGATGGAATTCTTCCTGGCGTAATTCCGGTGCTGGATCCAAACGGGCCGATCTTTTCCAGCGTGTGGGGAGACATTGCGACAATCCTGCCGATGGTGGTTTATGAGCATTCCGGAAATGTGGAAACTCTGAGAGAAAATTACCCGATGATGAAAGACTGGGTAGACAAGATCACGAAAGAAGACAAGGCAAGAGGACAGAAATATCTTTATGATTTCGGAAACCAGCTTGGTGACTGGCTGGCTCTTGACGGAAGAACAGAGCAGAGTATGGAAGGCGGAACAGATGCCTACTATATCGGCTCCAACTATTATGCAATGTCTGTACAGAAGACTGCAACGGCAGCAGAGATCCTGGGATATAAAGAGGATGAAGCTTACTATAAAGATCTCTATGAGAAGATCAAAGATGCGATCATCCGTGAGTATTTTACAGAAACAGGACGTCTGGCCATTGATTCCCAGACCGGATATATTGTAGCTCTGTATTCCGGAATCTACAGAGATAAAGAGGCTGTTGTGGCAGGCCTGAAAGCAAGATTTTATAAAGACTGTTATAAATTAAAAGGCGGATTTACCGGTGCGCCGATCCTTTGCAGAGTTCTGGCAGAAAACGGCTTCGAGGAGGATGCGTTCTACTTCCTGATGCAGGAGGAGTATCCGGGATGGATGCACTGCATTAATCTTGGTGCAACAACCATCTGGGAAAGATGGAACTCTGTTCTGGATGACGGACACTTAAGCGGTACCATGATGAATTCCCTGAATCATTACTCCTACGGTGCGATCGTAGAATATCTTTACAGAGACGTGGCAGGACTGAAGGCACTGGAGCCTGGATTTAAGAAAGCACTGATCACACCGTTAATGAACGGAAAACTGAAATATATGAACATGACCTACGATTCTGCATACGGAGAATACAAGGTATCCTGGAAGGTTCTCAAAGATGGAAATGTAAGTGTAGACATTCAGGTACCGTTTGGATGCAGCGCAGTGATCGGCCTTCCGTTCTATGAGGGAGAGGTTACAGAAGTGGCAGCAGGAAGCTATCATTATGAGTATCGTCCTACAGAGGATCTGCGCCAGCGTTATAATCACAAAACCATGTTCAAGGATATGATGCATGACCCGGAAGCAATGAAGGTGATCGAGAGAGTATCCCCGATGCTGATGTACTTCCTTTCCACCGGAAATCAGGATTATTTTTATGAAAGCCTTCAGAGTCTGGAAAAGCTGTCCTATATGGCTTCACCAGAGAGATCGTAGATAACTTAAGCGCGGAATTATCCAAGCTGATGGATATGGAGGAGAAATAAGATGGCAGATTTTTACAGAGCAGAAAAATTAAATGACAGAATGACAGCAGTTATCAGTCTTACCGGTGAGATCATGTATCTTATAAGCGGAGAAAAAAAATCCGTTCTCATTGATACCTGTGTAGGTGCCGGAAATCTTCGTGCATTCGTGGAAAAACTTACCGATAAGCCACTTACCGTATTGCTTACACATGGTCATATCGATCATGCCATGGGTGCACCGGAATTTGCAGATGGCTGTGAGATTTATATGAACCATGCAGATGCAGAACTGTATCTGAGAATGAATGACGTAGAAGGCCGTAAGGGTTATGTTATGGCAGGCCTTGGAGGAAAAATGCCGGAAGGACTTGAGGATACATTTCTTCCTCCGACAGAATTGGATTTTAAAGATCTGAAAGATGGAGACAGCTTTGACCTGGGCGGTACAACTGTGGGAGTGTATGCACTTCCCGGACATACACCAGGAAGCATGGTCATGCTGGTACCGGAAGAAAAAATCCTGATCCTTGGAGATGCCTGCAACAATGCAACCTTTCTTTTTGACGGAGATTCCCTTACTGTTGAGGAATACAGAGAGAATCTTACCAAGGTACAGAACAGACTGGAAGGACGTTTTGACAGCACCTGTCTCTGCCATCATGTGATAAAGGCATCAAAAGACATGATTAACAGCGCGATAAATGTCTGCGATGACATCATGAAGGGAAACACCGATGATGTACCGTTTGATTTCATGGGCCAGCAGGCTTTTGTGGCGAAGAAAGCAAGTGAATGCTTTGTGCGTCTGGACGGTGGAGAGGGAAACATCATCTACAATAAAGAAAAAATCCACAAAAAAGAGGTGACACGATGAATTATCTGGCAATCGATGTAGGAGGAACTTTTATCAAATATGCAGTGATCACAGAGAACTGTTCCATCCTTGAAAAAGACAAGACTCCTACAAGGCAGGAATCTTTGGAAGTATTTATCCAGTCTCTGGAAGAAATCTGCCGGAAGATCAGAGAGCACTACACGATCGAAGGAATCGCGCTCAGTATGCCGGGAATCATTGATTCCAAAAAGGGCTTTATGTATACTGGAGGAAGTCTTTTCTGCATCAGTAACGTAAATATCGTAGAGATTCTGGAGCAGAGAGTGGGAATCCCGGTCACTGTGGAAAATGACGCCAAATGTGCGGCCCTGGCAGAAATCTGGCAGGGTTCTCTGAAGGAATGCCAGAATGCAGTCGTGGTAGTCTGCGGTACAGCAGTAGCGGAGCTGTGATCTGTAACCGTGAGATCGTCAGCGGAAAAAATTTCATGGCCGGGGAATTCAGTTATGTGATCACGGACAGCAAGGACGAGTACAAAATGGCAAACTGCCTTGCAGAAACAGCCGGTGCAAAAGCACTTATTCAGAGTGTGTCAGATAAAACAGGCATTCCGGTAGAGAAATTAAACGGAGAAAAAGCGTTTTCACTTGCCAATCAGGGGAATGAAAAGGCAATTGCCGGAATCCGTGAGCATGCGAAGAAGCTGGCCATTCACATTCACAACTGTCAGTATATGTTTGACCCGGAAAGGATCGCAGTGGGCGGCGGGATCAGTGAACAGCCGCTGCTTCTTCAGTTGATCCGTGAGGAAATTGCGAAGATCAATGATATGTTCCCGTGGACACTTCCGGTTCCGGAGGTAACAAGCTGCCGTTTTTATAATGATGCGAACCTGATCGGGGCAGTCTATGTACATATGAAAGCAAGAGAGAAAAAGATCAGCCTGGATAAAGTCAACGAGCTGATGGAATTACTGAAAAACAGAAGAGAAGGAGAGTACTTAAGAGCTCTTCTCACAGAGTAACAGGAGGTAAATATGAAGAGAAAATATCCTAATTTATGCAAACCGATACAGATTGGACGTGTAACATTCAGAAATCGTATGTTTTCTGCTCCTATGGGTGGAACAGACATTACAAATGACGGATGTATCGGCCCGAAATCTACCGCTTTTTATGAGCTGAGAGGAAAAGGCGGTGCAGGTGCGGTAACAGTCAGCGAGTGTATGGTACATCCGAAAACAGATGGTTCTCATGCATATCATCTGGACACTTCCATCCTGAATTCACTTGCATCCGCAACCTATACAGCCGATGCGATCCGCCGTCACGGAGCAATCGCAAGCATTGAGCTTTCTCATTCTGGTATGTATGCAGGAACTTATATGACGGATAAATCCAGACAGAAATCCATGCATCAGTGGGGACCGTCTGATACAGTCCGTCCGGATGGTATTGAGGTAAAAGCTCTCACAAAAGAGCTCATTGACGAGATCGTTGCCTCCTATAAAGAGACAGCATCCCTGGCAAAAAGAGCTGGTTTTGAGATGATCATGGTTCATGGCGGGCATGGATGGCTGATCAATCAGTTCCTTTCCCCGTACTTTAACAAGCGTACAGATAAGTATGGCGGAAGCCTTGAAAACCGCTGCCGTTTTGCAATGGAAGTTCTGAAGGCTGTACGTGAGGGTGTAGGGCCTGGATTCCCAATCGAATTCCGTATGAGCGGATCTGAGCTCTTTGAAGGTGGCTACACACTGGAAGATGGCGTGGAGATCGCAAAATTCCTGGAGCCGTATATTGACCTGCTTCATGTTTCCGCAGGAACATATCAGAGAGGCTTTGGAGATACCCATCCGTCTATGTTCAAGGAGCATGGATGCAATGTTTATCTTGCTGCTGAGATCAAGAAGCACGTGTCCATTCCGGTTGCAACATCGGAGGTCTGAACGATCCGGCACAGATGGAGCAGATCATTGCAGAGGGAAAAGCAGATATCGTTTACATGGCAAGAGCACTTCTTGCAGATCCGTTCCTTCCGAGAAAAGTTATGGAGAACAGAGATCAGGAGATCGTGAAATGCTTAAGATGCTTTACCTGTATGGCAGAGAGAGCAGCAACTTCAACAAGAAGATGTACGGTAAATCCGCTGATCGGACGTGAGATCGAAGGCGACGAGATCCAGCCGGCACCGGTTAAGAAAAAAGTTCTTGTAGCAGGTGGCGGCCCTGGCGGACTGTATGCTGCCTATACAGCTGCAAGAAGAGGACATCAGGTTATCCTCTGTGAAAAAGAAGAGGAGTTAGGAGGAATCCTGAAAAGTGAGCAGCTCTGCCATTTAAGCATGAGATGTATGAGCTTGCAGGAACCTATGAGCTTCTGGCAAGGCAGGCTGGTGTGGAGATTCATACTTCCACAGCAGTAACAAAAGAGTATGCAGAAAAAGAAAACGCAGATGCGCTGATCATTGCAGCAGGTTCCAGACCGCTTGTTCCGCCGATCCCGGGATTGAACGGGGAAAATGTTGTCATCGTAAACAATTATTATAAAGAGAAAGAAAAAGTCGGAGATGAGGTTGTTGTCTTTGGTGGCGGTCTTGCAGGCTGTGAGTGTGCGATCCATCTTGGAATGGAAGGAAAGAAGTCCGTCTTGTGGAGACGAGAGAGGTTCTTGCTCCGGATGCAAAAGTAAGACACAGACCACTTCTTCTGAAAGAGATCGACAAA
>ENA-OQHY01000944-OQHY01000944.1-human-gut-metagenome-genome-assembly--contig:-NODE-944-length-14015-cov-5.718102_pt1 | contig 14015 bp, 13 predicted proteins | sample MGYA00242570_ERZ504733 | MGnify/ENA primary metagenome ERZ504733 (study PRJEB26092, sample SAMD00036219) | human gut metagenome | host: Homo sapiens | study: EMG produced TPA metagenomics assembly of...
ACACACAAACCATACGCCCTGTAAGGCAAAAGCCTAATTATTAAGGTGTTGCCCTTCTTGCTCTGGCAAGCGGCAAAGCCGAGTCCAGGGCGCATTGTTCATTATATACACCATTATACCCAGGGCGTTCTAGCTCTGGCAAGCGGCAAAGCCGAGCGCAGCCCGCACTAATTAAGTTTTGACACATCCTTCTCAATTCTCAACTAATACAATCTGTGGCGTGCGAAGTGCCGGCTTCAGCTCGCCACCGATATAATAAACGCCGAGCCGTGTGGGCACAGCCTGTGCCCCTGCTCGTGCGAGAGCCTGATTGGCGAATGTCGTGGTAAGCCATTGCCCTGCGACAGCATCGAAGACATAAAGATTACCACTGAATTTATACCAGCCGATTGGCTGCTTGAGGTAATCGTCCTTCTTCACACACTCATATCTACCGCTAATTGCATCGAGAAATATCATGCGGTTGACGCCGCCTGTGGCGTACAACCGATTGCCGTCCGCCCACGCGATACCGCCCGAGAGTGTCATTTCCTCGCCATCAGCAGAGCGCGGAGCAGACAGAACGCCCCACTCCTTCGTACGTATGTCGTAGACATAGCCATCGGTGTGTACCTTGCTTTGCTCGCCATCGACATAGAAACCTCCCCAAACATACACCTTATTATTATAAGCAACGACTACGGGCTGCACACGAGGCGCGCCTGGGATGCGAAGATCGGCAGAAGAAGTTGAAGTTGCGCCTTGATTAACCGAGTTTGAACCTTGAGCTACCGAGTTTGCGCCGAGTTTATAACGCAGAACATCAGCAGACGGCTTGCCATTCTGATTGCCACCAACAACGAATACTTCTGTTCCGGCGAGTGCCACAGCCATGTTGTCCGCCGTAGCAGACAGGTCGGCAAGACGGTTAAGCGCAATACCAGTGCCGGCGGCGTTCAAGCGTACACTATAAACCGAGGCAAGCGAGTGGTCGTTGTTATTGCCACCGATGAAGAGCAGACTGTCGCCACTCGCAACCGTTGCGCCATACGCAGCCGGCTCGGGCAGGAAACCCACCAAGCGCCATTGCAGTGCCTCGCGGTCTATGCGTGCCGCATACACACCAGCGTAATACTTCTTCGGCTTACCTGCTTCGGGGAAGTTGCAACCGCCAGCCATAACGAGATAGTCGCCTATCTGACCGGCGTAACATGCCGACACACCGAGCGAATAGCCTGGTTCGGCAGAGGGAAAGCCAACAACGCTATGCACGCGATGCGCAGAGAGAGGCAGGGTAGCGAAAAGAAAAAGGAATAAGGACAGGAGTCGGTTCATAAAAAATAGAAATTAAAGGGAGGAAGGTGGGGCAAGACTATAGAATTTCATAAGTTTTGACCCACCCTCCTCAAAAATGGGTGCGTGGGTATGGCAGGATGCCATACTCCTATGCTTCGAGCTTTTTCAAAATCTCCTGACAGAGCATGTAGCCCTTGATCATCATACGCGGAATGTGGAACGGACCCTTGTAGAGGTTGCCCTTAGCCGGCTGTGCCACTGTTCCGTCGCGATGCAGATAGCCGTACCACTCGCCGTACTCGGCATCGGGGAAGTGGGCGTATGTCCACTCGCTGATGCGCTCATGACGGTAGAGATACTTCTCGTCGCCGGTTCCGAGGTAAGCGTAGAGCGAAGCATGATGGTCTCGCACTGCGGCCACCAGAACTTCATGTCCTGCGAGTAGTCCTGCGATGGCAGGTTCTTGCAGTCGCAGAAGTTGATGATGCCGCCGTACTGCTTGTCCCAGCCCCAGTCCCATGACCAGTCGAACACCTGCAGAGCCAGGTCGAACATCGGCTTGTCCCAGCCGCGCAGCTTAGCCTCCTCCATGATGAACCAAGAGGTCTCGATGCAGTGGCCAGTTGATGGTGCGAGTCATGTTGGTGTCGATGAACTCGCCGTTCTCGCCAACTGTTTCAAGCAAGCACTTGAACTCTGGATGGATGAAGTACTTTTTCAACTTCTCAATCGACTCGTCAATCTGCTGAGTGAGTTTCGGATCGTCCACCACCTTACGGATGCAAGAGCCTACGTTGATGAGAATCATAACGATGCTATGACCCTGCAACTTCACGTCAGCCTCGAACTTAGCAGGCAGGAAGCCCGGTGTAGCGAGGAAGCGTTGTGTGTCTTCAAACACCTGGATGGCGCGCTTTGCCCAGTGCTGGTCGCCTGTAGCGAGAGCATACTCAGACATCGCGATTGCGGCGAAGGTCTCCGAGAACACGTAGCGGCGCTTGCGCAGTGGTTTGCCCTCAGAAGTAACAGAGAAGTACATATGTCCCTGCTCGTCGAAGCAGTGTTTCTCGATGAACTCGAGTGTAGACTTGGCAGCGTCGAGCCACTCCTGCTTCTTCTCTACATTGTTATAAGCGAATGAGCAAATGAAGGCGAAACGGCCCTGAAACCACACTGATTTTGTTGTATCCATCAGCGATCCGTCACGGTTGACGCAGGTGTACACGCCACCGTTCTCGCGGTCTAAGCCGTACTTCATCCAGAACGGCATGATATTCTCGGTCAGGTCTTTCTTATAAGACTCAGCCCACGACTTGATATATTCTTTTACATTCATTTTCTTAAAGGTGATATGTTGTTATGTTGACGGGTTGACATTAGAACTGGTTAGCACGCTCGAAGAAACCAATTGCCTCAAGCTCCTTCTTCATCTGAGCCTCTTCCTCGTCAGTCATGTTGCGGAACGGCACACGGTTAGGTCCGAGGTCGAAACCGAGGAGCTTCATGATGCGCTTTCCGCCCACGATGTTACCGCGGAAGTGGCAGATGACGTTGATAACCTCCTGTGAGAAGTTCTGCTTCTCGCGAGCTGTCTCGATGTCGCCGCGGTTCCATGCGTCGATGATACCTACGAGTTCACGACCGTTGTAGTTGGTTGTGCCACCGATGCCGCCACGAGCACCGCCCTGAGCAAGGCTCGGGAGGATTGTCTCGTCCTGTCCGTGGAGCATGTCGAACTTGCCACCACCGTAGAGACGGCACTGGTTGTACTCGTAGAGAGCCTCGTAAGTGTACTTGATGCCTGCGAAGTTCTTGATGCGTCCGTCGACAGCCTTCAAGAGGTCTACCATCGGCAGGAATGCGCCATTGAACGCAGGGATATGATAGTAGTAGAACGGCAACTCAGGAGCAGCGTTCGCGATAGTCTCGCAGTACTCCACGAGTTCTTCGATGCGACCAATCTTCGGGAACGGAGGTGCCATCGAGCCGATGCCCCATGCACCGATCTTCTGAGCGTGCTCGGCAAGGCGCACACTCTCGCGCAGGCAGCAGCTGCTACGTGCACGATAACCTTGAAGCCCTCGGGAGCAACACTCACCCAACGCTCTGCCAGCTGCATACGCTCCTCGGTGGTGAGCATATATCCCTCGCCAGACGATCCGTTTATGAACACGCCCTTCAAGCCATTCTTCTGCAACATCTTTGCATAAGCCTCGATTGGTTCGAGATTAACGTCACCATTTGCATAGAACGGTGTAAACGGTGCGTCGATAAGTCCTACGATTTTTTCCATAGTCTTGTTTATTTTAATTGATTATTAATTTATTGTTTTCAATTAAGAGATGAAAAGTTATTGAGTATTCTCACCACCTCAACATCTCACCACCTCAACATTTATTCAACATTGTCTGATGTTGGGCGCAAGCACACCAACTGCAACACGAGTGCCACGATGACGATGCCACCGAGCACAGCGAAGCCCATGCCGAGATTGCCACCGTCGGTCCATTTGCCGAGCAGTTGAGTGACAGCAGCACCTGCGAACACGCCCACCATATTCATGATGCCGTAAGCCGTAGCACGATACTTAGCCGAGATAATCTGGCAGAGTATAGGCATGTTGTTAGCGTCGAACATGCCGAAGCCAATGCCGAACAGCATTCCGGCTCCCACTACCGCCACTACGCTATGGCCGAAGCCGAGCAGAACGAGTGCTGGGATAGTCATGCCCAAACCGATAGCACTGGTATAGATACGTCCGCGTATATTGCGGAGCACCCATTTGTCTGACAACACGCCACCGAGGAGCACGCCCACAAAAGACGAAGCGGCAATGGTGATGGTAGACATCGGACCAGCCAGAGCCATGTCCAGACCGAGGTTCTTTTCAAAGAGCGTAGGCAGCCAGTTCTTAGTAGCCCAACCCGGGAGGCTCGGCACAGCGAAGTAGATGAGTATCACCCAGAACGCCCATGTGGAGAGCACTACGCTGAGTCCGCGCCAAAGGCTCTCCTTCTTCATCAGCGTTGCAGGATTGGGCGAAGCTGCGACAGCAGCCACAGTCTTCGGTTTGTCGTGCAGAAGCAGTGCAAGTACCACCGAGTAAGCGATGCCGATGATGCCGAACCAGTAGAAGGTGCTATGCCATGAGAAGGTGGCAGCGATAGTAGCACCAAATCCGCCCACCGCCTGACCCACGTACAGACCCGTCATGTGTATGCCGATAGCCAGCGAGCGCGACTTGCCCTCATGCCAGTCGGCAATGAGCGACAGAGCAGAAGGTATATACAGCGCCTCGCTCACACCCATCAACGCACGTAGCCAATAGAGCTGCGTGAAATCGGTAGCGTAGCCCATGAGGTACGTGACGGCTGACCATACGAACAGACTGCCCACAACGAGCTTCTTGCGGCTCACACGGTCTGCAACAACACCTGCGAACGGGCTCACGATGCCGTATATCCAGAGGAACACAGCCATGAGCGCACCGAAAGCCTCAGCCTTCTGCAGCTCAACGATGTCGAGCTTCATTGCGTCCTGCATGGTTGAGAGCATCTGACGATCCATATAGTTGAGCAATGCCACCACCCAAAGCAGTGCCACTACGAGCCACGGATAGAACTTTTTGTTTTTCATTTTGATAGAGATTTGTTTTTAGTTGTTTGTTTTTCAAGTTTAAGGCTGCACTCCGTAGCTGAATGCGGGGCGCAGCCTATCTTATTCAATGCAAAAGTATCACTTTTTTTCTACACGACAAAACAGAACGTGTGCTTAATTGTGTTTTCCTGCCTCACGCTTTGCAATTTCCTCGTTTGCCTTATCACATGCGTATGCTGAGTCGTGCGCCTTATTGTCTTCATCGTAGTAGACGGTGCGATAGGTAGTACCTCCTCCGCCGCCACTACTACTGGGTGCGGGCATTGCGTACAGAATGAAGCATATTATGCCGCCGACTATCAATATCTGAATAATCAGTTTGAAGATAACAACAATCAGACCCCATACGGCTACGATGCAACCGAGTATATAGACAATAGTGAAGAGCGTAAGCAGGAGGCCCAACTTCTTACTCTTCATAAGCTCGATGTTGCGCTTCAACGAGAGAAAGACACCAATGCCCAATGCCAAAAGTAAAGAAACGAGTATTAAGAGTGACTCAACCCATCCGCTTAAGCCCAAGAATTCAAATATAAGTGCTGACACTATCACTACGGGTAACGCGGCGAGTATGCTTATGAGTGCTGGTTTCACAGATATGCCGTCGTGTACGTCGCCGTCGAAGGCTTCGCCTAAGATTACAGGCTCGTAGAACTTGATGCTCATTACCTGATAGAACACTATCAAGCCGAACGGAATGATGCGCAACAACGAACCAAAGAAGCCATAACGGTTCTTGTCGCACCACCAGAAGCAATTGGTGCCCAACACGCTATAAGCCCATATCTCGAGCAGCGTGCCCAGCATGATACACACAGGTATTGCTATCACGGCTATCGAACGTATCTTATTGCTCCTCATAGCCAAGATGTTGAGCACCATGACGCCGAGGAAGAGTAACGCTATTATAATATAAGGTATAATAGAATAGAAGATGCGGCCCTGTATGGTATGCGCCAACTCGTCCGACTTCGTCAGCACCTTGTCCTCTATACCCTCCGGGTTGTCCTTACTGAACACGAGGTTCTCGCTAAGCGTGCAGTATTTCTTGCCGTCTTTCTGTATTACGGCATATCCAATGGAGCTTCCCGTATCAATCACACCCTTGTCGTAGAACTTATCCACGCCTTCTACCTGGTCGCCATCGTGCAGGTAGAACATGAGTTTCTCGCCCTTACTGTAGTAGGTGTCCTCTGAGCGGATTGTCTCCACAACATCATATACAGCAACAGAGTCGCCACGTAGACACTTCACGTCGTACTTCTGCGCACTTGCCGCTACGACATATAGCAGCAGCAACATCAATAGGTTAATCGCTTTCTTCATAAGTTTTGTTGGTTTTTGGTTTATTAGTTATGTTTATTAGTTGCGTCTTTTCACTTCTACAAATATAGTAATAAATACTCAGACTGTGCAACTTAAACCAAACAAAAAGTCCCAAAACCAAATAAAAACGCCCGTTTACTGACACTTTGTCACCAAAAACAACTAAAACAGCCGCCCGTAGCGACATATTGTCACACATATAACGTTGGAATATAGTTTGTGTAATGGTTTATAGAAAACAAGAAAACAAAAAGAAAGGAGAACGATATGACATTCGACAAATTCACAATCAAAGCACAAGAGGTTGTCCAAGAGGCATTGAACACCGCACAGCGCAGTGGTCAGCAGAGCATCGAGCCGATGCACTTGCTGAAGGCTCTGCTTGTGAAGGCTAAGGACGTTACGACCTTTATCTTCCAGAAGCTTGGCGTGAATGCCATGCAGGTGGAGAGCGTTGCCGACGCCGAGCTGCAGCGTCTGCCGCGCGTTCAGGCGGACAGCCTTATCTTTCTAACGATACCAACGCCGTGCTGCAGCGTGCACAGGACTTCGCTACGAAGAACGGCGACGAGTTTACGAGCGTAGAGCTATTCTGCTCGCTCTCTTGCAGGTGAACTCTACGGCAAGCCGCATCCTCAAGGACGCAGGCATGACCGAGGCTGACACCGTGAAGGCTATTCAGGAGCTGCGCCAGGGTGAGAAGATACACTCACAGTCGGCTGACGAGAACTTCCAGAGTCTCTCGAAGTACGCCAAGAACCTCGTTGAGGAGGCGCGCCAGGGCAAGCTCGACCCCGTTATAGGTCGTGACGAGGAGATACGTCGCGTGCTGCAGATTCTCTCGCGACGTACTAAGAACAACCCGATATTGATAGGTGAGCCGGGTACGGGTAAGACTGCCATCGTGGAAGGCTTGGCGGAGCGCATCGTGCGCGGCGACGTACCAGAGAACCTTAAGGACAAGCAGCTCTACTCGCTCGACATGGGCGCACTCGTAGCCGGAGCCAAGTACAAAGGCGAGTTCGAGGAGCGACTGAAGAGCGTCATCAAGGAGGTGACCAACGCCGACGGTCGCATCATCCTCTTCATCGACGAGATTCATACGCTCGTTGGTGCAGGCGGTGGCGAAGGTGCCATGGACGCAGCCAACATCCTCAAACCGGCACTTGCGCGTGGCGAGCTGCGCAGCATCGGTGCTACGACGCTCAACGAGTATCAGAAGTACTTCGAGAAGGACAAGGCTCTGGAGCGCCGTTTCCAGACCGTAATGGTCGACGAGCCTGACGAGCTTTCGGCTATCTCCATACTTCGTGGTCTGAAGGAACGCTACGAGAATCACCACAAGGTGCGCATACAGGACGATGCCTGCATAGCTGCCGTGAAGCTTTCGGAGCGTTACATCTCCGACCGCTTCCTGCCCGACAAGGCTATCGACCTCATGGACGAGGCGGCTGCAAAGCTGCGCATGGAGCGCGACTCTGTGCCCGAGGAACTCGACGAGATTACGCGCCGACTGAAGCAGCTCGAGATTGAGCGCGAGGCTATCAAGCGCGAGAACGACACCGAGAAGATTAAGCAGCTCGACAAGGATATCGCCGAACTGCGCGACCAGGAGAAGGCGTTCCGCGCTAAGTGGGAAAGTGAGAAGGGCTTGGTGAACAAGATTCAGCAGGACAAGCAACAGATGGAACAGCTGAAGTTCGAGGCGGAGCGCGCCGAGCGCGAGGGCAACTACGAGCGCGTGGCTGAGATACGCTACGGCAGACTGAAGGCTCTTGAAGAGGACATCCGACAGATACAGAACCAGCTGAAGTCGACGCAGGGCGCAACGCCATGATACGCGAGGAGGTGACAGCCGACGACATAGCCGAGGTGGTAAGCCGCTGGACGGGAATACCCGTTACGCGCATGATGCAGAGCGAACGCGAGAAGCTGCTGCACCTTGAGGAGGAGTTGCACCGCCGCGTAATCGGACAGGACGAGGCTATCAAAGCCGTGAGCGACGCCGTAAGACGTTCGCGTGCCGGACTGCAGGACCCGAAGCGACTATCGCTTCGTTCATATTCCTCGGCACGACGGGTGTGGGCAAGACGGAGTTGGCAAAGGCTCTCGCCGAATACCTGTTCAACGACGAGACGATGATGACGCGTATCGACATGAGCGAGTACCAGGAGAAGTTCAGCGTGTCTCGACTCATCGGTGCGCCTCCAGGATACGTAGGCTACGACGAGGGCGGTCAGCTGACGGAGGCTGTACGCCGCAAACCTTACTCTGTCGTACTCTTCGAGAGATAGAGAAGGCTCACCCCGACGTGTTCAACATCCTATTGCAGGTGCTCGACGACGGACGACTCACCGACAACAAGGGCCGCACCGTCAACTTCAAGAACACCATCATTATTATGACTTCAAACCTTGGCAGCCAGTACATACAGGCTCAGTTCGCCGGCATCACGCCCGAGAACCGCGACCATGTCATCGGCGACACTAAGGAGAAGGTGATGGAGATGCTGAAGAAGACGATACGTCCGGAGTTCCTCAACCGTATCGACGAGACTATCATGTTCCTGCCGCTCACGAAGGAGGAGATCGCGGAGGTTGTAACGCTGCAGATGAACGCCGTGAAGAAGATGCTGGAGCCGCAGGCTTCACGCTCAACGTCACGCCGGCAGCCATCGGCTTCCTCGCCGACGAGGGCTTCGACCCGGAGTTCGGCGCACGCCCTGTGAAGCGCGCCATACAGCGCTGCGTGCTCAACGACCTCTCGAAGAAGATACTCTCCGACGAAGTGAAGCGCGAGCAGCCTATAACTATCGACGCAGACAGCGAAGGCTTGGTGTTCCGCAATTAAAAATCGCAACAACTGTCATCCGCATCGGTCGATGCAGACATCCGCATCGGTCGACGCAGACATCCGCATCGGTCGACGCAGACATCCGCAACGGTCGACGCAGACGTCCGCAACGGTCGACGCAGATGTCCGTAACGGTCGATGCAGCATGGACAAAGATCAACATAGATACTAAAAAAAAGTAGCAGAGGTCAACGACTTCTGCTACTTTTTGTTTAAACACTTGCCAAGAGTGTGCCGAACGCACCTCTTGAGATTTTATTTACTTCACGTATTTCTTTCCGTTCTGGATGTAGATGCCCTTTCCTAAGGTGCTGAAGTTGTTGCCGACATAGCGTCCGTCGATGGTGTAGATACGTCCGTCGTTGGTCTTAACGTCAACCTTCACGTCCTCGATGCCAGTCTCGCCAGCCACGCATACCTTCACCTCGTCGAGGAAGAAGCGCTTTCCGCCGTTGAAGTAGACACGGTCGTAGCCGTTGCCCTCAAACTCTACAGCGTAGTCGTTCCACTTGCCTTCCTCCATGAAGAAGCGCTCAAGCATCTTGTTGCCGAAGTAAACGTCGATAGTGTTGTCGTCGCCCTGGAACGGAGCCGCCTTAAATGTGAGGCGCACCTTGCCCGGCACGTTGAATGAAGGCGTAGAAGCCTCGCCCGGCACAGCCTTTGAACCAAAGCGTGCGCACTTATTGCCGGCGTTGCCCTTGTTGAAAACCCAACCTGTCAGGTCGGTCTTCAGTGCGTTGCTTGTATTAGGATTCCAGATGCCGTCGTTGCCACCCTTAGCGGTGTTGGCATCGAATGTCTCGTTGAGGAGCACTGCACCCGGAACGATGTCGATGTTCATGCCAGGCAGACCGCGGAAACGGAACGAAACAGTTCTGTCGGCGTTCTGTGTGATACCAAGCAGAGCCTTGCCCATTAGCTTCGAGCCGTCGAAGTTGGCGTTGAAGAGTGTAGCAGCAGGCGCAGACAGGTCGGTAAGACTGTCGTTCTTCACAACGCCATTCTCCATGTACGGGTATGTATCGTAGGCTGCTTTATGACCTGTCGCCATGTTGTCGGCATGGAACACCGACATGCGCTGGTGAAGTGGGTCGTCGTTCACGCTGTTTGCATCCCACACAGACTGGAGATAGTCGACATGTGTCACGAGTAAACCGTTACCTGGCAGCGATGCGTCCCAGTTTGTTTTCTGGCGGTTGTCGATGATGTAGTACTCGTCGCGGTTGTTCTCGTTGTACATGATGTATGTCTTGCCACCCTCGCTGAGCGGTTTCATGTTCGAAATATTCTGGTTCTTCACCAGCTCGATCGGCTCTATCCAGCCAGCCACCCACTTCTCGTAGCCTGTGAAGCCTGCCGGGCAGAAGCCGTTGCCGTTGTAACAGCCGGAGTGTAGCAAGTCCCAGTCGTCCATGCCGTAGCCACCGGAGTAGGTAGTGTCGTACATATCGGCGAAGCCAAGGCAGTGAGAGAACTCGTGGCATACGGTGCCGATGCCGTCGCACTCCTTGTCGGGGTTGAGCTCGCTACTGCAAGCGTATGTGTTTATGTAAATGCCCTCGCCTGTATCGTACACCTTACCATAGTCGCTTGCGCGGAGAGTGCTCATGTGAGGCCAGATGTTAGACGCAGCTGCTCCCTCATAGTTCTCGCCACGTCCGGCGTAGAGGAGGAACACCTGGTCGGCATAGCCGTCGTTGTCCCAGTCGTAGTCCTTGAAGTTCACCTTGCCCTTGCACTGGCCGAGTGCCCATGCCACGAGCTCGCCGATGTGACAGTCCGTTCTGCCGTTAGAATAGTTCTCGCCGTAGTAAGCAGCCTCCTTCGGAGCTGTGACAGGACCGACGATATCGAACGTCAGCTCGAACTGACCACCGCTCTGTGCGTGGTAGTAGTCGCGCACAGAACCCTTGAATGAGCCTTCCACGTAGTTCTCCTTGTTGGCAAACTTCTCGTAGAACGCCTTGTCGTGCTTGCTGTTGAACGGACGGTCGGGGAACTGCACGAGCATGATCAGACCCTTCTTCTGTCCGAAGTAGCCCTTCTTGCCCTCGTCAGCCTTCTTCATACGCAGACGTTTTGCGCCAATGACCTCGTTCACCTTTGCACGCTTCAGGCGCGCACTCTCACGAGCAGCCGGCATATCCATGAGCTCGTAAAGCCCATCGGCATTCTGATAGTAGCACTTGCCGTCCTCGGCGAGATAATAGTGCAGGAACTCGTCGCCCTGAAGCGAAGCCTTCAGTTCGGTTCCATTGACAAGCTTGATGACGGTAGTGCCCTTTCTTGCAGGAACAGCAAAAGCAGAGAGCGACGCCATAGCTATGCACAACGATAGTAAAGTCTTTCTCATATAAGATTTGGATGTTAAAATAAATATGCAATAATGATTTAAATCAGTTGCAAATTTACTTATTTAATTTTCATTTTTCAGTGTTTTTCAAATAATTATGTATGATGCGGTGTGTTTTTCACCAATTTTAAACTAACTTTGTAGAGTTAATATCAACACCTCACCATCTCAACATTACAACATCTCACCACCTCACCCCCTCAACATCTCAACATCATTTAAAACCCAACAATATGAAAAACAACGAAAAAGACCACATCCAGTTGCCCGACAACGCCTTCACCGAGTTGAAGCCGGGCGAGGAGTATCAGCCCGTGATGGAACCGGGCAGGAGTTATCCGGAAGTGAACCTATGGTCGGTGACCTGGGGCATCATCATGGCGATGCTCTTCTCAGCCGCTGCTGCCTACCTCGGACTGAAGGTGGGCCAGGTGTTTGAGGCAGCCATCCCTATCGCCATCATTGCCGTAGGCGCATCAACACTTGCCAAGCGCAAGAACCCGCTTGGCGAGAACGTCATCATCCAGAGCATCGGTGCCTGCTCGGGCACCATCGTAGCCGGTGCCATCTTCACGCTGCCAGCCATCTACATCCTGCAGGCTAAGTATCCGGAGATGAGCGTATCGTTCGTGAAGGTGTTCATGTCGTCGCTGCTCGGCGGTATCTTGGGCATACTGTTTATGATTCCGTTCCGCAAATACTTCGTGAAGGACATGCACGGCAAGTACCCCTTCCCCGAAGCCACTGCCACTACGCAGGTGCTCGTGAGCGGAGCCAAGGGTGGCTCGCAGGCTAAGCCGTTGCTCATCGCCGGACTCATCGGTGGTCTGTACGACTTCATCGTGGCTACCGTCTACTGGTGGAACGAGTGCTTCACGACGCGCGTCGCGGAATGGGGAGCCGTAGCTGCCGACAAGGCGAAGCTCGTATTCAAGGTGAACACCGGTGCTGCCGTGTTAGGTCTGGGCTATATCATCGGCTTGAAGTATGCTTCATCATCTGCCTCGGCTCGTTCGCCGTATGGTGGCTCATCGTGCCGGGCATGTCGATAATCTTCCACGACCAGGTGCTCAACCTCTGGAACCCTGAGATTACGCAGACCGTCGGCGCAATGTCGCCAGAACAGATTTTCAAGTTCTACGGCAAGAGCATCGGTATCGGCGGCATCGCCATGGCTGGTATCATCGGCATCATCAAGTCGTGGGGCATCATCAAGGGTGCCGTATCGCTCGCTGCCAACGAGATGAAGGGTGGCGCACAGTCGTCTGCCAACACCGTGCGCACACAACGCGACCTGCCGTTCAAGTTCATCGCCATCGCTTCCATCGCTACGCTCATCATCACCTTCCTCTTCTTCTGGTTCGGTGTGATGGATGGCAATCTGCTCTTCGCCGTTGTAGGCATCCTGCTCGTCACCGTCATAGCGTTCCTCTTCACCACCGTAGCCGGCAATGCCATCGCTATCGTAGGTTCTAACCCCGTATCGGGCATGACGCTTATGACGCTCATACTCGCGTCGGTGGTGCTCGTGGCTGTCGGACTGAAGGGCACTGGCGGTATGGTTGCCGCGCTCATCATGGGTGGCGTGGTCTGCACCGCACTCTCTATGGCAGGCGGTTTCATCACCGACCTCAAGATTGGCTACTGGCTCGGTACAACGCCGAAGAAGCAGGAAACGTGGAAATTCTTAGGCACACTCGTATCGGCTGCTACCGTTGGCGGCGTGATGATTTTGCTCAACCAGACATACGGCTTCGCAAGCGGAGCCCTCGCAGCTCCTCAGGCTAACGCTATGGCTGCCGTCATCGACCCGCTTATGAACGGTGTGGGTGCTCCGTGGGCATTGTACGCTATCGGAGCCGTAATAGCTGTGGTGCTCACCTACTTTAAGATTCCGGCTATCGCCTTCGCACTCGGCATGTTCATTCCATTGGAGCTGAACACTCCGCTCCTCGTTGGTGGCATTGTGAGTTGGTACGTTACATCGCGCTCTAAGGACGCAGAGGTGAACCGCGAACGTGGCGAGAAGGGCACACTGCTCGCCAGTGGTTTCATCGCCGGTGGCGCACTGATGGGTGTTCTCTCTGCCCTGCTCCGCTTCTGCGACGTACACTTCGTAACTGATGGCTGGATGAAATCGTGGCTTGCTAATCCTCTGTCAGAGGTAGCTTCGCTCGCAGCCTACTGCTGCCTGATCGGCTACTTCGTGTTTGCAACAAAGGGCAAGAAGTAAGAATATAGAGCACATACAAAACAAGGGGTGCAACCGCGGTTGCACCCCTTGTTTTGTATGTATTGCGTATAGCTTAAATTACTGAACTTTCGCAAGTTCAGAGAAATCAGTAGTAAAGGAGTTAAAGAAGTTCTTGCAAGCAAGCGGCAAAGCCGAGCGAAGCCAAATGCTTTTAAATCATAAAATATAAAGTCTTGTCTGATAATTAGAAACTCTCTGATTAAAAGTCGAAAAAAATATGAACACCATGCTTCTCAGCTGTATCTTCTGCATTGGCTAAAAATGAATCCATGTCGTCATTAGTAGTTGTGTATC
>ENA-OQHY01000945-OQHY01000945.1-human-gut-metagenome-genome-assembly--contig:-NODE-945-length-14004-cov-2.455646_pt1 | contig 14004 bp, 16 predicted proteins | sample MGYA00242570_ERZ504733 | MGnify/ENA primary metagenome ERZ504733 (study PRJEB26092, sample SAMD00036219) | human gut metagenome | host: Homo sapiens | study: EMG produced TPA metagenomics assembly of...
GCGAAGATGAGCGTGGCAGATGATTGCATGGCGACTTGCGGCACGATCAATCTGGATTACCGGAGCCTTTATCATCATTTTGAAAATGGGTGTTTTATGGCAGATTGTGATGCGGTGCTGGATATCCGGCGGGATATGGAGCAGACATTGGAACAGTGCAGGGAAGTGACGGAGAAGTATAAGTCCGGCCGGAGCGCGACTCTGCGGCTGGGACAGTTGTTCCTGCGATTGTTTGCGGAGCTGTTGTAGGAAAGAAGAAGGTAAAGGGACTGGGAATGCAGGTTTGCATTTCCGGTTTTTTTATTCTTGTATATTGACATATATCGAGATACGATATATAATAAAACCAAGAAGAAAGCAAATTTTTTTACACTCAACTATCGAAAGTCGATATATAATGAAAGCAAATATAAGAAAGGAGCAATCACTATGAAAGTAAACAAAAATATGGTCTCAGGAAATACCGCAATGTTAATTCTCAAATTGATCTCAGAAAAGGATATGTACGGATATGAAATGATCGATACACTCTCAAAGAGATCGGACAATGTATTCGAATTAAAGGTAGGAACATTGTATCCGCTGCTTCACAGCATGGTACAGTCCGGATATTTGGAAAGTTATAACCAGGAGGCGAACGGGAAACTCAGAAAGTATTACCGGATCACACCTAACGGGAAGAAATATCTGGAGAAAATGATCGAAGAATGGAATGCTTATGCCAATGCAGTTACGAGCATGATCCAGTATTCCGTATAGCACAGGTAAGGCAGTGAAGGTGGCAGAAAAGGAAGGTGTTAGATATGAAGGAAAGAGAATATCTGAAAGAACTTGGGAAGAAGATTACCGATTCGTCTGCAAGAAAAGAGATTGTAAATGAATATGAAGCGCATATAGAAGACTGCAAAGCCGCATTAATGGAATCAGGGATGACGGAAGTTGAAGCAGAGGAAGAAGCAGTCCGCCAGATGGGCGATCCGCAGGAAGCAGGTGAAGCAATGGATAAGATCTATCATAAAGTGTTTGATTCCAATATGTTTCTGTGGATGCTGGCACTGGGATGTGTACCGATTGTATGTGTGTGCATTTCTTATCTTATCGCAAGAGATCCGAACGCATTTTTATGGTTGTGGAATGATGCGCTTGGCCTGAATAAAATCCCGGCAGTTATACACCGGAATATCGGAATCGGATTAGCTGTCTATGGAATCGGATTGAGCTTCTGGGAGAAATACACGGGCAAAGCTTTATTCTATGCAGTCGGAAGAGACTGGGGGCAGGGGTGTTACGTTGCAAACAGCGGGCTGGTACTTTTTATCTCGGCATTATGTTTTGTTCCGAGTTTCCCGGTGAAGGGATATGCAGGAATCCTCTGCTGTGTATTGATAGCATGTCTGCTGAATATGGTACTGAGAGGATTTATGAATCTTTTGCAGAGCAGAAGAGAGACCAGACTTTTATGGGAGATCGGAACGGCAGATACCAAAATCAACTGGAAGGGAAAAGGATATCTGTGTGGACATCATATGAAAGTAAGAGTACAGGGATCTGAGAAAGGAACGGAGATCCCGGCAGGAGCACCGGTGATGGTTGTCGGAATGGAGGGATTTAAGCCGGTGGTGGCGCAGGTATAAAGAGAGAGACGTTAGATCTTGGATAGTAAGCGTATATGAAGAGAGACGTTAGATCTCGGATAATAAGCGTGTATGAAAAATGAGAGGCAAAAGTTATGAATAAGACGGAAAAGCGAATGAAGATATTCACGCTGATCATGCAGGTGATCATCCAGGCAGTGCTATTATTTCCGTGGATGAACATGGGGACATGGAAATGCAATGTACCGGGATATCTGATAAAATTGGCTGCTTCGGGCGATGGGATGAGTTACATAAAGAAAAGTCTGAAGCCTTTGGGAGTACTGGACGGTGCAGATGAACAGATGATGGTTCAGATACTGATGCTGTTCATCTGTGAACTGGTAATGGTACTGGTAATCCAGGTGATAGGAATTGTGAATCTGATACTGGCTTTAGGCAATCACCATAAACTGCTTCTGGATATCATGTCACTGATCGCAGGATGTATGATATCATTTCTTGGGGCAGATGGGGCAGTATTTTCAGATCCGCTGTCACAGGTGTATCCATTTTTACTGGTAGTGCTTCTGGTGATCAATTTGATCGGTGCGAAGCTGATTGATTCGTGGCAGGAAGAGAAAAAGATACAGGAAGAAGTTAAAGCCAGAGAGAAAAATTACAAAGAAGAAAAGAAAAAGCATCTGGAATTTTCGGGGAAGTATCCGAAAGGATTCTATACGGCCCTGTGGAAGAATTTTAAAAGTTCAAAAAGAGATTTTATTGTTTACGTAAGTATGAACCTGCTTCCGGCAACGCTGATATTTTCCGGAGTCGGAATGGCACAGATGCTGGCACCATTTAATAAAGAAGGAAATATACTGACGGGGCATGGAATCACGGCAATTCTGCTGGAATTCCTGATCGTGAGTCTGATCGCATCGCTGATGCTGATGATCACGAATCTGTTGTCATATTTCAGAAAACGGATGAGAAATTACAGTATATTTTCTACTCTGGGAATGCGGAAGTCTACACTTTATGAAGTGCTTGGAGCAGAGATTGTGGCTGGAATTCTGGGAATGCTGATCGGGGGAGCCTGCATCGGAAGTGTGATCCTGTGTATCATCCGCAGAATTTTCATGGCAAGATCCGGAGTGGGAGCACAGCCGGCGAAGATTACAGGATTCACATATTTGATCGCAAGTCTTATCATGATCGGAATATCCGGGATTGGACTGATGATCCTGCGGGATTTCTTCCTGTACAGGGAACTAAAAAAATGCAGCTGGGCGATGTGGAAAAGGAGAAGATGCCGGAAAAACGGATCGGTCTGTGGCTTACAATTGGCCTGGTCATTGTGGTATTTGGAATAGTGAATTTCGGAATGCGGAAGAATGCCGAAGGGTTACGGATACTTTTATTTATCTTCCTGGGCATTTATCTGGCGGAAAAGTTTGGATTTGGATTGTTCCTGAAAGTGCGGAAGCATAAAAAGAGTTATTATGCAAAGTTGATCCCATATAATTCGTTTTATTACCGTTTCAAGAGTACATTCCGTTATGTGTACGTGATCAGTCTTATACCGGTACTGATATTGTTCTTATTTGGAAAAGATATGATCTCAGCGAAGATCGCGCAAAAGCCGGAAGGACTGTTCCCGTATGATTTTGTATGTATGGCAACGGAAGCGGATGAGACATTCTGGAAACAGCTGCAGGAAAAATATGACGTGAAATTCCAGGAGTATCCGATGGTACGCGTGACGAATGTGGATAATTCGGAAAAGCTGGATGATGCCAGAGCAGTGATCATGCCGCAGGGACAGCATATAGGCATCTCGGAGACGACGTATAAAGAACTGAATAAGGCACTTGGAAAGAAAAGTGAAAAAATGAATCTATCTGCTGACGGAAAGGAAATCTATATTATTTATCAACAGGATAAGAGTACGAAGCACATCCACTGGATTACCTGAATTCGAGAAAAGAGCCGTACCTGCACATCGGACAGCCGATAGAATCTTATGGATTTCTTGATCGGGAAAAGATCTATCCAACACGAACCGTAAAGGGTGAAAAGACGGATATCCTGACAGGTGCATTTCGGCAGGGAAGTGAGGAGAATCTGGTTGTATTTTCGGATGAATATTTTGAAAAGGTTCAGGACGACTGGAAGAAATATAATTGGATCACCGGAGATCCGGTTGAGGAGGGTGAAGCAGAAGAAGGAGTGACGATCCATCACTGGCCGACAAAGCTTGTCCTTTTGAATGTGAAAAATGTAGATTATCAGAAGATAGAAAAAGAGCTCCAGGCTTTTCGGAAGGTACATAAAGAGGATGAAAGATTTGACAAGGATGTATTATCCTGCTATTCCAAACGTACAACGATGGAACAGATTGAAAGCGAACGCTTTATGACAACGGTAGTAGATATATTTATCATGGGCATTTCTGCTGGGAAGCGTTCTGGTCATTTACTTGAAATATGAATCTGAGATGACGGACAAGAAGAAGCGGAATCATTTCTTAACCTGTATTGGAATGAGCTCGAAAGAAAGAGAAAAGCTGATCCGGACAGAGACGGGAATCTTTTTCTGGATCCCGGCAGCAGTTGCGGTTGTTATGGTGCCGGTGTTAACCGGGGAGATGTGGAACATGCGGGAATATACGAAGGCTGACGGTGTACATTATTTGCGATATCAGTTGATCCTTGCAGTTATATATCTTGTAGTGCAGGGCATCGGTGTAAAGGTGATTGAGCAGTATACAATAAGAAAGGTAGAAGGAAAGCATGAAAGAAATATTAAAGGTAAATAACCTGATCAAGAAATTTCCAAAAGCCGGTGGGGAGATTGATGATGCGGATGCGATTTCGGTACTGAAAGGCATTAACTTTGATGTAGAACAGGGAGAGTACGTCGGAATTATGGGAAAATCCGGCTGTGGAAAGACAACACTTCTGAAGATCCTGGGATTTATGGATCAGCAGACGGACGGAGATGTGATCTTTGACGGTGTGAATACGAATGAGCTTTGGAAAGAAGAACTTACGGATATCAGACGTAGAAAGATCGGATTTGTATTCCAGGATTTTAATCTGATGGACAGTCTTTCGGTAAAAGAAAATATCATGCTTCCGGTATTGCTGGATAAAAAGGAACAGAAAGAATGTGAAGAGAAAGCGGAAGCATTGGAAAAGCAGTTTGGGATTGAACATCTTCAGGAAAAGAATCCTTATGAACTGTCCGGCGGTGAGCGGCAGAGAGTGGCAATCTGCAGGGCGCTGATCAATGATCCGAGTATCATATTTGCAGATGAGCCGACGGGAAACCTCGACTCAAAATCCGGAAAAGTTGTTGCGGAGGAATTCCGAAAAATCAATGAGGAGTTAGGGAAGACCCTTCTGATGGTAACGCATGATCCACAGATGGCAAGCCGGTGTAAGAGAGTGATATTTCTGAAAGACGGATATGTGATGAATGATGTGAGAAAAGAGGGCACGGAAGAAGAATTTTACAGAACGATCATTGGGGAGATGGAGAAGTTTTAAGATGAGATAATATATAGATGGTGATATGGGCTATGCGGCGGAAGATAATTCTGCCGCTTTTTTTACGAAAATTAATCTTGTAATCATATGAACAATATGCTATTCTGAATTCACTTCAAAGAGTGACTTCTACAACTCTTAAGTATTTCTAGGCCAAAAGGCATCAAGTTTCGACCGTTTCACACCTAAAAATGTCTGAAACATATTTCCGACTTGAGAGAACACGAAAATTTTATAATCTATTCAGGAGGACGTGCCTATGACAAACAAACTTCAACAGTATTTCCCGATGATTCGGACAAGGAGGAGGTGTTGAATGAGATTGAAAGTAAAAGCAGATTAAAAAATTTATTTTATGAGTGGACAGAGGAAAATCAAAATGAATTTTTAGATTTTTGTACCGGGGTGAAAGGCATAAAAATCATGTATGATTTCATGATAAAAGAAATTCTGAATCCGGAGAATACACCGGAGAGGGTAAATGAATTACTCACACTGCTGCTTGGACAAAGAGTGAGAATCGTAGATGTACTACCAAATGACGGGACAAGATTAGCGGATGAATCTACGCTTCTTATTACAGATATGGTAGTGCAACTGGAAGATGGAAGTATTGCGAATCTGGAAATTCAGAAAATCGGATACTATTTTCCGGGAGAAAGAAGTGCCTGTTACTCAGCAGATCTGTTGCTTCGGCAGTATAAGAGAGTGAGAGGAATCAAAGGAAAACGATTCTCTTACAGAGATATCAAGCAGGTGTATACGATCGTGTTATTTGAAAAAAGTCCAACAGAATTCCAGAAATTTTCCAATAATTATATCCATCGTTTTATGCAAAAATCTGATACAGGAGTAAATATAAATTTATTACAAGAATATCTGTTCATACCTCTTGACATATTCAAAAAGAATCAGCAAAATGAAAATAGAAGTGTAAAAATAGAAAACCGGCTGGAAGCATGGCTTGCATTTTTCTGCATGGATGATCCGGAGACGATTATAGATATTATAGAGAAATATCCGGATTTTAAAGAAATATATGAACAGGCTTATGATGTCTGCCGGAATATCGAAGAGGTGATGCAGATGTTTTCGAAAGAATTGCTGGAGTTAGACAGGAATACAGTAAAGCTGATGATTGATGATATGCAGAAGGAGATAGACTGCCAGAGAGAGCAGTTGAGTCAGAAGGATGAGGAGATGTTAGAAATGAGGAAAGAAATACAACGATTACAGCAGCTATTGGATAAAAAATAGCAATGAAAAATGTCAAAAGAATTGTTTTAGATACTTATAAAAATAACTAGTCAGTTGAAAGAGGTGATGTAGATGTTTCGGAAGAATTGTTAGAATTAGATCGAAATACAGTAGAATTCATGATTGAAGATATGCGGAGGCAGATAGAAGAGAAAGATGAGCAGATAAAACAAACTAGATGAGCAGATAAAACAGAAAGATGAGCAGTCAAGACAACTGGATGAACAGATAAGACAACGGAATAAACAAATAAAAGAAAGTGATAAGCAAATAAGACAACTGGAGGAACAGATAAAAGAAAGCGATAGGCAGATAGGATAGTTGGAGGAACAGAATAAAAGAAAGCGATAGGCAGATAAGACAGTTGGATGAACAGATAAAACAATCAGAACAAGAAATACAAAAAATGGAGGAAGCAAAAGAGTAATACATAGCCTGGCTGTCTCAGGAACGTGAAACAGCCAGACCGCTTACCTCAAAGCATGTAATCCAGGGATATTCCATATAATTGATGCTGATATCCCCGTTTACAGTAACCCCATCAGGCAGATAATAGACATTTCCAAGAGGACTGGTCTCGCAGACATACCCCTGTGCGAGCATATCCTCTTTTTCTTTATCGGTAAATCCTACCGATATCTCCAGACGCGGAGGGGCACATCAACTGGTGATTGTTTCGATGGAAAGTATGATGTTGCGGAATTCGCGTTTATTCATATAGGCAATAGCGTTATTGTTTAGATGTACCATATATTCAGATCCTTTCAAAACTTAATATTGTTAGTCCCGGCAAAATGTTATCTGAAATATAGTGTAACATGAATGGTGAAAAATGTCCGTATTATCTATAATCTTTCAGAATTATCATGTAAATGAATATACTCCGCTACAGACCGGTCAAAAGTCTTGATATGCTGGAACAGCCAGTCTACAACATTACGCTTTACCTGTTCGATAAACAGATCATCAGGCCCTTCGTTTTCATTAAGATAATCATATAATTCCTGAATGGATTTCTTGAATTCTTCATGTTTGGCATGATGTGCGGCAAGTTCCGGGTAAGATACCTTTTTCTGAAGTTCCTCTTCTTCCTGAAAATGAAAATTCGTATATTCATCAAGGTAATCTAACATTTTGATCGCTTTGATCTTACTGTCACCGGATTCGCATGCTGCGACGAACTGCCGGATGCGGTCGATCAGTTCCTGATGCTGGGAATCGATGGTCTTGTTGCCTGTAATTAAGTTATCGTCAAATGTAATATTCATAGAGAAACCTCCTGTCTTTGGTACACATTGAATCCTCGTTCCGCATAGTCTATAATGAATCGTAGAAAATGTTTATCAGCAGAGAAAAGGATTGGATTATGAAGTTACAACAGTTACAGATATTTCAGAACCTGACAGAAGAAGAACTGGAAAAAAGTCTTGTCTGTTCACAGGCTGTAGTAAAGAAATATCCGAAAGATACCTATATTTTCCGCCAGGGTGATGTGCCGTTAAAATTATATTTCATATTGGAAGGAATGGTTGAGCTTGGCAGTATCAACCTGAATGGTAAGATTACCCGGAGCAGTTACGTTATGGTGGGTGAGGAGTTTGGCGAAGTAGAAATGTTTCTGCGCCAGTCTGCTTACTCCGGTTATGCAAAAGCAAAAAGTGAAGTGTCGGTTCTGGAGGTTTCACAGAATTTCTTTGGCGGAAGATGCGAAAGAAACTGTGTACATCACAGTAAGGTTGTGTTCAATATGCTTCAGCTTTTTGCGGAAAAAGCAGAGAAATGTAACCGTCAGATAGAGGTTCTTACCAGTGGAAACTTACGTCAGCGTGTAGCGGCGTACCTGTTGGAAAACTGTGATCCGGACTATCGGGTCCGTCTGCATATGAACAGGGAAGATCTGGCAGTATATCTGAATACTACAAGACCATCTCTGTCCCGCATGCTGCTTACTTTGCAGGATGAAGGTATCATCCGTCTTGTAGGCCGTAAGGTAATCGAGATCACGGATTATGAAAGGCTGCAGGAAGAAGAGTAATCAATAGTAATTAATCTTCTGCAACAAATACATCTTTTCCTAATCCACAGATTGGACATACCCATCATCCGGAATATCTTCAAAGGCTGTGCCCGGTGCGATTCCGTTATCCGGGTCTCCTACAGCTGGGTCATATTCGTAGCCACATGGTTCACATACATATTTTTTTCATAGTTAAAATCTCCTTTTATTAGAATTTAATTGGTTGTTGATTGTTGCTGCACAACTTATGTTGTAATTGTAGTATAGCTCTTTTGTAGAAGATAGTTTGTAACAAATGTTACGAAAATGAGAAAAGTTGATAATTTAATATCAATTCAATTAGAAATTTCCAGATTAAAACGGAAAAATATCAGTTGATCAATTATAAGAAGAAATTGCTGGGACAGAGTTATATATCTATATCAGCAATTTTTAAATGTCATATAAAGAATATTAAGTATTCTTAATTTATCGCCACGCTTTACCCACTGTAAAATCAAAAATGCAACAAATTTCGTAAAAAATATCACCAAAATTTAGACTGTATTCCAAACATTTATTTTAACAAAATTACCTCTTTCCTTTTTGCCTGTTATAGAGTATCATATTACTTGCACAACATCTTGTGCAGAAAAGATGTTAAAAAAACAATATTTAGTAGTATTTGAGGGTGAGCACATACTACATCGGCAATAAAAATAAGAGAGGGATAGACATGAACGCAGAAATAAAGACGAACGTAATTAAGAGAAACGGCGAAGAGGTAGCCTTCGACCTGGAGAAGATCATTAATGCGATCAAAGGTGCAAACAAGGACGTCGATAAACTGCATCGGATGAATGAATATCAGATTATGGCAGTGGCGGACAACGTTGCAAAGAAAATTGAGGAATCCACTCATGCTGTCAATGTAGAAGATATACAGGATATGGTAGAGACCGGAATTATGGAACTGCGCGGCTATGAAGTCGCACAGAAATATGTGCGCTATCGTTATAAAAGAGAACTGATGAGAAAGACGAATACAACAGATAACGGAATTCTTGCACTTCTGGAGCATATGAATGAAGAGGTGAATCAGGAGAACTCTAACAAGAATCCTGTGATTAACTCTACACAGCGTGATTATATGGCCGGAGAAGTAAGTAAGGACTTGTCAAGACGTGTCCTTCTTCCGGAAGAGGTTGTACGTGCGCATGAAGCGGGAATCATTCATTTCCATGATTCCGACTATTTCGCACAGAAAGAGCATAACTGTGACCTGATCAATCTTCAGGATATGCTTCAGAATGGAACTGTCATTAGTGAGACGATGATCGAGAAGCCGCACAGCTTCTTTACAGCATGTAATGTAACGACACAGATCGTTGCACAGGTCGCAAGTAACCAGTATGGCGGACAGTCCTTTACACTGGCACATCTGGCACCATTTGTAGATATCAGCCGTAAGAAGATCCGCAGAAATGTAATCGCAGAGCGTGAAGAATGCGGAGAAGCTTTAGATGAGACAATTATCAATAAGGTGACAGAGCGCCGTTTAAGAGAAGAAGTAAAGAGTGGTATCCAGACAATTCAGTATCAGCTTATCACATTAATGACATGTAACGGTCAGGCACCATTTGTGACGATGTTCATGTATCTGGATGAGGTAGAAGAAGGAAGAACCCGTGATGACCTGGCTATGATCATCGAAGAAGTGATGATCCAGAGAATGCAGGTGTAAAGAATGAAAAAGGTGTATGGATCACACCGGCATTCCCAAAACTGATTTATGTATTAGATGAAGATAATATTACAGAAGATTCCAAATACTGGCATCTGACAGAACTGGCAGCAAAATGTACAGCAAAACGTATGGTGCCGGATTACATCTCTGCCAAGATTATGAAAGAGATGAAGAACGGAGAAGTATATCCTTGTATGGGATGCCGTTCGTTCCTGACGGTAGAAGACAGTCAGAGAAATCCGGATGGAACTCATAAGTTCTACGGACGTTTCAATCAGGGGGTTGTAACGATCAATCTGGTAGATGTGGCATGTTCTTCAGAGGGAAATATGGATAAATTCTGGGCTATCCTGGAAGACAGACTGGAACTGTGCCACAAAGCACTGAGATGCAGACATGAGCGTCTTCTCGGAACGATTTCCGATGTCGCACCGATTCTGTGGCAGAATGGTGCACTTGCAAGACTGAAAAAAGGCGAGACGATCGATAAATTGTTGTTTGACGGCTATTCAACCATTTCTCTTGGTTACGCAGGCCTCTATGAGATGTGTGTACGTATGCTTGGCAAATCACATACAGACCCGGACGCAAGACCATTTGCCATGCAGGTAATGCAGAAATTAAATGATAAATGTGCAGAATGGAGGGCAGCTGAAAATATCAGCTATTCGGTATATGGAACACCGATGGAATCTACCACATACAAGTTCGCAAAATGTCTGCAGAAACGATTCGGAATCATCAAAGGTGTAACCGATAAGAATTATATTACGAACAGTTATCATGTACATGTATCAGAGCCGATCGATGCATTCAAGAAACTAAAATTCGAAGCAGATTTCCAGAAGCTTTCACCGGGAGGAGCGATCAGTTACATCGAAGTACCGAATATGCAGAATAATATTCCGGCGGTACTTTCGGTTATGCAGTATATTTACAATAATATTATGTATGCAGAGCTGAATACAAAGAGTGATTACTGTGAATGCTGTGGTTATGACGGAGAGATCCAGATCAAGGAAGATGAAGCAGGAAAGCTGATCTGGGAATGCCCGAATTGCGGTAACCAGAATCAGGATAAGTTATTCGTGGCAAGAAGAACCTGTGGATATATCGGAACACAGTTCTGGAATCAGGGTCGTACGCAGGAAATCAAGGACAGAGTATTGCATCTGTAACATAAATGAAGATATGTCCAAAGTCCATAACTTGTGATGTTGATAAAGATTATAGCAGGAGTATATCGAAAGATATGCTCCTTTTCTAATTTGTCTATTCTTCGTGTTTAAACATGAATCAAAATAGTATATAATTAATAAATAGCAAATGACGCAAGGGGAAATATAAGAATGGATAAGAAAAAAATGATTGGTGATATCGTGACCAGCATAACCGATAAGGAATTAAAAAAAGACTATTTTTATAATGCGGTGCCACTTGCAGTGATTCTTGGAAAGGATGCTAAAGAAGGGACATTATGGGCAGCATTTGCAAGTTATGCACCGGGATGTAAGATGATAGAAGTTGCAGCTATATGTGATATACCATACTTGGAAGCGGTAAGAAGGGGATTCTTTTCAGTACAGAAGGAATCTATGGATCTATGTTTAACAAGAATAGGAAACAGGGACCGATAGCCATGCCGATAAAATATGAAGAACTGGATAGTGCCAGACCGAGCCCGAGAGATAAATCAGAGGTAGAACTGGTATTTAAAGGTGGAAGAGTAGAAAAAATATATGTTTATACCTATACGGGATTTGTTATTACTGCATTGAACCGTATCTTAGAAGAACTGAAAAGAGAAAAAGAACGGGAAAAAGAAGAAAAAATCCGCAAAATACAGCAGGAAAAACAACTACATACAGAAACCATATATGAAACGACGAAAAATCCATCGAATGGAATCCGGACCAGTTTTTATGGGATAAGATTTGTGATTAATTTCATGGAGGAAAAAGAGTGTGGGCATCGCAAGTATAAACTAATGGAGGTTATTGAAGAAGATAATCAAATCAGTAATGTACTTGTAGGATGGGATGACAGGGAAGAAAATCCCGTGTACACGACTACCTATTTCTCATATACTCCAAGAGAGGGCTTCATAGATGTGTACAGGCTGAGAGATGAGCTGAAAATGCTGAAACTGGAGTTTGCCTTCCATTATCCGGAGCAGCAGGAAGCATGGAAAACACTGGAAAATGACGAATTCATGTGGGCGATAGGTGAAAATTATCAATACGTGAGAATGGAAGAGAATGTAGAATATCCGATTATTGAGGTAATACATTCCAGAGAGGAATAAAAGGAGACTTTACAAATCATGAATTACGGAAATATAAAAGAATGCGACATCGCAGACGGACCGGGCGTCAGAGTCAGCCTGTTTGTATCCGGCTGCAGGCATCACTGCAAGGGATGTTTTAATGAGGAGACATGGAATTTCAACTATGGACAGCCATACACAGAAGAGACGGAAGCGGAAATATTGAATTCGCTGGATTCTAACTTCATTCAAGGATTCACTTTGCTCGGAGGGGAACCGTTCGAGCCGGAGAATCAGGTGGAACTGGTAAAGCTTTTAAAGAAAGTAAGAGAAACGTATCCAAAGAAAGATATCTGGTGTTACAGTGGGTATCTTTTGATTGCGATATGATCCCGGGAGGCTGTGTGCATACGAATGTGACTGACGAAATGCTGTCTTATATCGATGTGCTGGTAGACGGGGAGTTTAAGGAAGCATTAAAGGATGTGACACTGGTGTTCCGGGGAAGCCAGAATCAGAGGATTATTAATGTGAAAGAAAGTAAGAAACAAGGAAAAGTTGTACTTGAAGATTATTGATACTAGTGATGAGAATATAAAGTATCATGCAATGAAAAATATTATATATAGGAGAAAGATCATAAAGATGTATTATTGCTATGCAGGAAATAAAAAAGCAGGAGATTATTTCTCCTGCCAGATGCGTAACATCTTGATGATCTTTTCTTTTTCCGCAACTGAAAAACCACGGAATACATTGAGCACTTCGTCATTTAACTGGCGCTCTTTTTCATCCAGAGGAGGAAGATCTCTTCCCGCATCCAGAATCGTGTCCACGGATACGTTACAAAGCTTTGAGTAGTAAAGAAGAACTCTTAAGTTAAGCTTAGCACGATTGTTCTCGACATTGCTGACGAAAGGAACAGTACAGTTCAGATCTTTTGCTACCTGTTCCTGAGTGATACCGCGTTCACTTCTTAATTGTTTCATTTTTAATCCGACTTTTGAAAAATCTACTTCGTTCATTGCTGGGCTCCTTTGAATTGTAATGTATAACGATATTATATAAGTATATATTATTATAAATCTTGCCAATAATCAATACAGAAAAATTTACTTTTCCTTAAAAAAATAGTATAATTAAAATAACTTATACAAAAGACAGGATGATAAGACTAAAAAGGAGGCAAAAAATATGTTGACATGTATTTATGTAGTTGAGAAGATTGATGGTGACTATGCGGAACTGAGACGTGTGGATGCGCTTGCACAGGATCAGGAAGAAAACAAGGTGATGGCAAGAGCACTACTTCCGGCTGATATTATGGAAGGAAACAAAATTCTATATGAGAATTTACAGTACCGTCTGATCACAGAGTAAGATCAGGGCGGATATATCAATTTTGAATGTGCGTACATATAAAATTGAGATATACAACAAAATAATGAAAAGTAAGAAGTGTAACAGCATAAAAGCGGTTACACTTTTTTGCGCCCAAAACAATAGACAATCTTGAAAAAATGTCGTATTTCACAAAGAAAACGAGAGGATTTTCTCAAGAAGAAAATCGAAGAAATCGCTGTTTTGTAGAAAAAGAAAGGAATTGAAAA
>ENA-OQHY01000947-OQHY01000947.1-human-gut-metagenome-genome-assembly--contig:-NODE-947-length-13997-cov-3.730353_pt1 | contig 13997 bp, 24 predicted proteins | sample MGYA00242570_ERZ504733 | MGnify/ENA primary metagenome ERZ504733 (study PRJEB26092, sample SAMD00036219) | human gut metagenome | host: Homo sapiens | study: EMG produced TPA metagenomics assembly of...
CCTATGTGGTCAGCATGACCCGCGGCGTGGCTGAGGAGCTGCGGGAGATGCACAGCCCGGTCTACGTCTGCGCCCTCTGCCCCGGCCCGGTGGACACCGAGTTCAACGACCGTGCGGGGTGGTGTTTGCCCTGCATGGCATTACCCCCGAGCTGTGCGTAGAGGAGGCCCTGCTGGGCATGATGCACCGCAAGACCATCATTGTGCCCTCTGCCTTTATGCGGCTGTGCACCAGCGCCCAGCGCCTTGTGCCCATCCCCCTGCTGATGCCCATTGTGGCGCGCCAGCAGAAGAAAAAGCTGGGGTAAAAGCCAAAGGTCGTCCAAACTTGTCAACAAGCCCAAATTAAGCCGGGATATCTTGTGCACCGTGACAAGGCGCGTCAGTCTGCGCAAACTATTGCGCTAAAAAGCAACGGTTCTGCGTATTGTTTTTTGGCAGAAAAGCAAAAATCTAAAGAAAGTACAACAAAACTTCACAAGAATGTGCCTTGACACTTCCTGCAAAGGATGCTAGACTGGTATACAAGTAAGAGCGCACTCCGGCACGGCCGGATACGACGCGCTTTGCAAAGTAGCACGGCTGCAATTTGCGCCGTGTAGAATACGATTTTTGACAGGAGGACTTTATTATGGCACAGTGCACTCCCAAATCTTTTGACCTGACCGGCAAGGTGGCGCTGATCACCGGCGCATCCTACGGCATCGGCATGGCAATTGCAAAGGCTATGGCAGCCAACGGCGCTACCATCGTGTTCAATGATATCAAGCAGGAGCTGGTGGACAAGGGTCTGGCTTCCTATGCAGAGGCAGGCATCAAGGCACACGGCTACGTCTGCGACGTTACCGATGAGGATGCCGTCAATGCAATGGTGGCAAAGATCACCGAGGAAGTCGGCCACATCAACATTCTGGTCAACAACGCCGGTATCATCAAGCGCATCCCCATGACCGAGATGAGCGCTGCCCAGTTCCGTCAGGTCATCGATGTTGATCTGAACGCTCCCTTCATCGTGGCAAAGGCCATCATCCCCGATATGATTGCACAGGCGGCGGCAAGATCATCAACATCTGCTCCATGATGAGCGAGCTGGGCCGTGAGACCGTTTCTGCTTATGCAGCAGCAAAGGGCGGCCTGAAGATGCTGACCAAGAACATCGCTTCCGAGTACGGTGCTTACAACATCCAGTGCAACGGCATCGGACCCGGCTACATTGCCACCCCGCAGACCGCACCGCTGCGCGAGATCCAGCCCGACGGCAGCCGTCACCCCTTCGACCAGTTCATCGTTGCCAAAACCCCCGCAGGCCGCTGGGGCGAGGCCGAGGATCTGGGCGGACCCGCTGTGTTCTTGGCATCTGAGGCCTCTGACTTTGTCAACGGCTGATCCTGTATGTGGACGGCGGCATTCTGGCCTACATCGGCAAGCAGCCCCAGTAAACGCTGAGGGCACTCCGCAGTTCTGACCCCGGGGACTGCCGCACAGCGTTGTGTGGCAGTCCCTTTTGCATTTGTACGGGAAAGGATGTTATGCTATAATGGAAAAAGCACATCAGGACATCCCTTGGGTGCCCCATGCCGAAATTTCCCCGGAACCCTGCGGCCCCGGGGTGCAGCGCCGCGTGCTGGCTTACAGCAAGGACGCCATGTGTGTGGAAAACACCTTTGAGACCGGCGGCGTGGGTGCCATGCACTGCCACCCCCACACCCAGATCACCTATATCGTCTCCGGGCGATACCGCTTTACCATCGGGGACGAGACCCGGGAGGTAGGCCCCGGCGATACCCTGCTCAAGCAGAACGGCGTCATGCACGGCTGTGTCTGTCTGGAGGGCGGCGTGATGCTGGATTTCTTTACCCCCATGCGGGAGGACTTTGTATAACACCTGCGCACCGCAGGGAAAAATAAGAAGGAGAACCATTGTTATGAAGATCGCACTTATCAACGAGAACAGTCAGGCCGCCAAGAACGGCATCATTGAAGCTGCCCTGAAGAAGGTGGTGGAGCCCATGGGCCACGAGGTGGTCAACTACGGCATGTACGCCGCCGACGATGCTGCACAGCTGACCTATGTGCAGTGCGGCATTCTGGCTGCTATCCTGCTGAACAGCGGCGCTGCGGACTACGTTGTTACCGGCTGCGGCACCGGTGAGGGCGCCATGCTGGCACTGAACAGCTTCCCCGGCGTCATCTGCGGCCATGTGGAGGACCCTGTGGATGCCTACACCTTCGCCCACGTCAACGACGGCAACGCCGTTGCCATGCCCTTTGCCAAGGCTTCGGCTGGGGCGGTGAGCTGAACCTCGAGTACTGCTTCGAGAAGCTGTTCGGCTTCGGCCACGGTCAGGGCTACCCCAAGGAACGCGTTGTGCCCGAGCAGCGCAACAAGAAGATTTTGGACGGCGTGCGCGCCGCCACTTTCAAGCCCCTCATCGAGTGCCTGAAGAGCATCGATCAGGATCTGCTGAAGGGCGCTGTGGCGGGTGCAAAGTTCTCTGAGCTGTTCTTTGCCTCCTGCAAGGACGAGGAACTGGCCGCTTACGTCAAGACCCTGCTGTAAGCTGCGGAGGAGATCATGCAAGGACTGACCCTGTTCAACCTGAACCTCACCCACCTGCTGGATGCCTTTCTGGAAACTGCAGTGCCCATGATCGCCGGTCTTGCCGAGGTGGTGGGTCTGTTCATCATCATCACCAGTCTGGCCAAGGCCACCTTCTACTATGTCCGCGCCACCTTCTTCAACGACCACCGGGACTTCCACCATGAAATGAGCAGCGGCCTGACCACCGCGCTGGAATTTCTGATGTCGCAGAGATTGCCAAGACCTTTGCTGCAAAATCTGGAGTCCGTGGTGCCGCTGGCGGCTACCTTTGCGCTGCGCGCTTTGATGAGTATGCTGCTGCACTGGGAGATGGAGGCGGCCACCGCCCGGCCAACGCCAAGGAAAAGGACAAGTCCGGCTCTCCGAAGGACGGCAAAAACGGCTGACAGGCAAAACATTTGCCAAACTTTAGCACGGCAGCGTTTCACCGTGTTGTGAAAAACGTAAAACCTTGAGATGAATACTTGACAGGTTTGCACAAAGAGACTATACTCGTGCCATCGAAAGCAAAGGCGCTGACGGAAGCAATTCCGCCAGCGCCTTTTGTGTTTTCGGGGATACTGCCGCACGGAGAGAATAGAGGGCTCCCTGTGCAAAAAACGACCGTAGGAGGTAGGAAAGTATGTTTAGCTCCGTCAACACCTGCTGGACGCTCGTAGGAGCGTTTCTAGTGTACTTCATGCAGGCCGGATTCGCCCTGTGCGAGGCCGGCTTCACCCGGGCAAAGAATACCGGCAACATCCTGATGAAAAACATGATGGATTTCTGCATCGGCACGCCCTGCTACTGGCTCATCGGCTTCGGCCTGATGTTCGGCGGCACCGGCGCACTGATCGGCGGTTTCGATCCCTTCATTCAGGCGATTACAGCCATCTGGGTCTGGACATCCCCCTGTGGGTGTACATCGTGTTCCAGACTGTGTTCTGCGCTACGGCAGCCACTATCGTCTCCGGCTCCATGGCCGAACGCACCAACTTCAAGGCCTACTGCGTGTACTCCGCCGCCATCTCGCTGGTGGTGTACCCCATCTGCGGCCACTGGATGTGGGGCGGCGGCTGGCTGCAGAGCATGGGTTTCCACGATTTTGCAGGCTCCGCAGCCGTGCATAACGTGGGCGGCGTCATCGCTCTGCTGGGCGCATGGATGCTGGGTCCCCGTATTGGCAAGTACGACAAGAGCGGCAACCCCCACGCCATCCCCGGCCATAACCTGACCGCCGGTGCTCTGGGCGTGTTCATCCTGTGGTTCTGCTGGTTCGGCTTCAACGGCGGCTCTTCCCTGAGCCTGTCCACCGATGCCACTATGACCCTGACCGGTCTGGTCTGCTTCAACACCAACCTTGCCGCAGCCGTTGCTACCTGCGTGACCATGATCTTCACTTGGCTGCGCTACGGCAAGCCGGATGTCTCCATGACCCTGAACGGCTCTCTGGCTGGCCTTGTGGCTATTACCGCAGGCTGCGATACTGTCTCCCCCTTTGGCGCTTTCTTCATCGGCTTTGTGGCCGGTATCCTTGTGGTGCTGAGCGTGGAATTCTTTGATAAGATCGCCAAGGTGGACGACCCCGTAGGTGCTGTTTCCGTCCACTTTGCAAACGGCGTCTGGGGCACCATTGCGGTGGGTCTGTTCTCCACCGGCTCCAACACCGCCCATGCCGGTCTGTTCTACGGCGGCGGTCTGGCACAGCTGGGCACCAGCTGCTGGGTCTGGTCTGCGTGGATGTCTATGTTGTGATCGTGATGTTCATCATCTTCAAGATCATTGATAAGACCCTTGGCCTGCGTGTGCCCGCCGAGGTGGAGATCGACGGTCTGGACATCCACGAACACGGTCTGGCTTCCGCTTATGCAGGCTTTGCCATCTCGGATGCAAACTCCGCTGCCATGACCCCCAACGAGAACACTGATCTTGGCGAGGACGACATCACCAAGGCTTCGGCAAAGCAGATGGATGCTGCCGTGCCGGTGGTGCGCGAGCCTGTGATCCACGATGGCGTCTACGACACCGGTATGCACAAGGTGTCCATCATTGCAAAGCTGGCAAAGTTCGATCAGCTCAAGACCGCCTTGAATGATCTGGGCGTCACCGGCATGACCGTAACGCAGGTCATGGGCTGCGGCATCCAGAAGGGCACGCCGGAAAAGTACCGTGGCGTGCCGGTGGATACCACCCTGCTGCCCAAGATCAAGGTGGAAGTCATCGTCTCCCGCATCAGCGTGGACGCTGTAGTGAAGCTGCCAAGAAGGCCCTGTACACCGGCCATATCGGCGATGGCAAGATCTTTGTCTACAATGTGACCCGCGTGGTCAAGATCCGCACCGGCGAGGAAGATTACGCCGCGCTGCAGGACGTGGAGTAACGCTCCACAAAATTCTCCGCTGTTCCCGCTGCGGCGGCAGCCCGGCTGCTCCGACACAGTCCCCGCCGCCCGGCGTGACAGATAGATCGTTCTCCTTTTTCCTTTTTCCTTTTTTCGTTCGAGTCACCAGTAAGTCGAAAGCCCCGCTCCTGCGCACAAGGGAGCGGGGCTTTTGCTGTGAAAAAAGTGCCCCGGAAACGCCTGTCTGCTTCGGGGCACTTATCATTTATACCTTACAGGCTGCGGGTACGGATCTCGGTGGTGACCTTGGCGATGAAGTCCTCAAGGCTCATCTCGGTGGTCTCGCCCTTGCGGTCGCGCACGGAGATGTTGCCGGCCTCGGCTTCCTTGGCGCCCAGCACCAGCATATAGGGCACGCGGTCCACCTGCTGTGCGGCACGGATCTTGTAGCCGATCTTCTGGTTGTCGTCATCCAGCACAACGCGGATACCGGCGTCAGACAGCTTCTCGGTCACGTCCTGTGCGTACTCCAGCGTCTTTTCGGACACGGGCAGCACCTTGACCTGCGTGGGAGCCAGCCAGGTGGGGAACTTGCCCTTGGTCTCCTCGATCAGGTAGGCCATGAAGCGGTCCAGAGAGCCCAGAATTGCGCGGTGCAGCACCACGGGGGTCTTTTCGGAGCCGTCCTTGTCCACATAGGTCAGGTGGAACTTTGCGGGCAGGCAGAAGTCCAGCTGGCAGGTGGACAGGGTATACTCGGCACCCACGGCGGGCTTCACGTTCACGTCCAGCTTCGGGCCGTAGAAAGCAGCCTCGCCGATCTCCTCGGTGAAGTGGATGCCCAGCTCGGTCAGCACTTCGCGCAGGGCCTGCTCTGCATGGTTCCACATGGCATCATCGTCGTGGTACTTCTTCTTATCGGCAGGATCACGCAGGCTCAGCACGCAGCGGTAATCGGTAATGTTGAAGTCCTTGTACACCTCAAAGATCAGGTCGCACACGTTTGCGACCTCGCTCTTGATCTGCTCCGGGGTGCAGAACAGGTGAGCATCGTTCTGGCAGAAGTGACGGCCGCGCTCGATGCCCTTCAGGGTGCCGGAGGACTCGTAACGGAAATCGTGGGCGATCTCACCGATGCGCATGGGCAGGTCACGGTAAGAATGGGGACGGTTTGCGTAGATCATCATGTGATGGGGGCAGTTCATCGGGCGCAGCACATAGCTCTCGCCCTCCATCTCCATGGCGGGGAACATGTTCTCACGGTAGTGATCCCAGTGACCGGAGGTCTTATACAGGTTCACAGTGCCGATGCAGGGAGTCATAACGTGCAGGTAGCCGCGTGCACGCTCCTTCTCCTTGATATAGTTCTCCAGCTCCTGCCAGACGGTGTAGCCTGCGGGCAGGAACATGGGCAGGCCGCGGCCACCAGATCATCGGTCATGAACAGGCCCATCTCCTTGCCGATCTTGCGGTGATCGCGCTCGCGGGCCTCCTGCTGTTCCTTCTCCCATGCGTCCAGCTCTTCCTGATTGCGGAAAGCCACGCCGTTGATACGGGTCAGCATCTTGTTTTCCTTATCGTTCTTCCAGTATGCGCCGGACTGCTGGGTGATCTTGAAAGCCTTCAGCGCCTTGGTGTAGGTCAGGTGGGGTCCGATGCACATATCCACGTACTCGCCCTGCTGGAAGAAGCTGAACTCGGTCTCGTCGGCCAGATCTGCCATGTGCTCGATCTTGTAGTTCTCCTTGCGCTCTTCCATCAGCTTCTCAGCCTCGGCGCGGGGCAGGATGAAGGGCTTGATGGGCAGGTTCTCCTTGACGATCTTGCGCATCTCTTTTTCGATGTTGGCCAGATCCTCGTCGCTCAGCTTCTGGTCGCCCAGATCGACATCGTAGTAGAAGCCGTTCTCGGTGGCAGGGCCGAAGGCAAAATCAGCCTGCGGATACAGGCGCTTGATGGCCTGTGCCATAACGTGAGCAGCGGTGTGACGGATAACGTGCAGCTCCTGATCCTGCGGGCACTCGTCCACATGACCGTCCTTGTAGATGATCTTCATAGTAGATTCTCCTTTGACAATGTGGTTTGAACAAAAATAAAAAGCGCTTCACCCCGTAAAACTCACGGATGAAAGCGCCGATCAAATGTCTGCGTTCCACGGTTCCACCCGAATTGCGCGCTCCCCGGCGGGGAAACGCGCCCCTCGCAGTGCTGTAACGGGCACGCCCGGCAGAGGTTCGCCTCTGCACTCTGCGGTGTAGAAGCCGGGGTCATGGCAGGCTGCTTGCAGCACCCGGAAACCCGGGGCAGCCCTCTCTGCGGCATGAAAAGCGGGGCTTCAGTTTGTCCGCATCAATGTTTTGGACAGGATGAAACTACGCTGATTGTAGCACGCCGGAACAAAAAAATCAAGAGATAACGGCGGAAATATACTTTTTTAAGCGCCCTGCTTCTCCACGCTGCGCACAGCCAGCGCCTTGGCGGGCTTCATCAGCAGCACGCAGACACCGTTAAAGAGCACAGAGCCCACGATGAAGGTGATAAAGAACTGCGGCAGATGGGCGGTCAGGGCAGGGATATCGATGCAGGCCACGGTCAGGTAGCAAAGCCCACGTTGTTCAGCACCTTGGGTGCGTAGGGGTGCAGGATGATGAGGATGAACAGCACCACGGCCAGCGGCAGGATAAAGCCGAGGAAATCGCCCAGAACAGGGGTCAGGGCACTAATGGACAGCAGCGCCGCCACAGTGAGCACCAGACCCACAAGGCCGCCCAGCTCCACGGTGACAAGGCGATCCTTCACATCGCCCTCCAGCGTGAACATCATGATGTTGCTCAGGAAGATCAGCCAGCTGTACTCCATGCCGGTCAGGTGGATGACGGCGTTTGCGATCAGGATCCAGACCAGCAGCATCAGGCGGAAGTAAAGCAGGAAACGCTTGGTTACGGTCTCGTTCATAGGGGTGTCCTCTCTTTCTCGTCTGTATTGACAAGTGTTTCTTTTCAAATATGTGAACATTTTGGCAAGCAATACTTGCTTCTAACGCGATGAGTATACAATACTTTCCAGTAAAAGACAATAGTTTGGCAAGTAAAAGTTGCATTATATGTAAATTCGGTATGGCAGGGGAGCCGGAGATGCAGACCGAAGGGGCACTTCCCTGAGAGGGTTCTGTTCCTCGTCAAAACCGCAAAACTGTATTTTCTACAAGTACAGTTTTCAGGGCAATTTTGCAAAAGCTTACAAAAAACGTGATTTGAGGCGTCAAAATGCCTGAAAACACTTTCTCTTTTTTGCCGTATATGCTATAATGACAACTGTTCTCGCACAAGAAACAGTAAAATGTACGCACTAGGCGTACAGTGTAAGAGGAGTGTTACGATATGAAAACCTTGAAAGCGGTTGTAGCAAAATACAACCAGACCAGCCTGATCCTGCGCATCCTGATCGGCCTGGCAGTCGGTTCGGTGCTGGCGCTTGTTGCGCCGGGCGCGGGTTGGGTCGGCGAGCTGGGCAGCCTGTTCGTCGGTGCGCTGAAGGGCATTGCCCCGGTGCTGGTGTTCGTCATTGTGGCAAGCGCGCTGGCACAGGCTCGTCCAAGCTGGACCGCCGCTTCGGCACCGTGATCTGGCTGTATATGCTCACCACCTTTCTGGCGGCAGCCATTGCGGTCATCACCAGCTTTATGTTCCCGGTCAAGGTGGTACTGGCCGATGCGGCACAGTCCGATGTGATCCCGCAGGGCTTGGGTGAGGTGCTGAGCACCTGCTGACCAACTTGTGGCCAACCCCGTCAGCGCCTGATGAACGGCAACTACATCGGCATTCTGTTCTGGGCCTGTATGTTCGGCATTGCCATGAAGAACATCGGCGCAGAGAGCACCAAGGTCTTTCTGGCAAACACCGCCGACGCCGTTTCCCAGATCGTGCGCTGGATCATCAATCTGGCCCCCTTCGGCATCATGGGTCTGGTGTACACCAACGTTTCCGGCAACGGTCTGGCCATCTTTACCCAGTACGGCAAGCTGCTGGCGCTGCTGGTGGGCACCATGCTGTTCATGGCGCTGATTGTTTCCCCCTTTATCATGTTCGTTTACCTGCGCCGCAACCCGTACCCGCTGGTATTCCGCTGCCTGAAGGAATCCGGCCTGACCGCTTTCTTCACCCGCAGCTCTGCAGCCAACATCCCTGTGAATATGTCCCTGTGTGAAAAGCTGGGTCTGGACAAGGATATGTACTCCGTGTCCATCCCGTTGGGCGCTACCATCAACATGGACGGTGCCGCCATCACCATTACCATCATGACGCTGGCAGCAGCTAACACCTTGGGCATTCAGGTGTCTTTGCCCGCCGCCATCGTGCTGAGCGCCATGAGCGCTCTGGGTGCCTGCGGCGCTTCCGGCGTGGCCGGCGGCTCCCTGCTGCTGATCCCCATGGCCTGCTCGCTGTTCGGCATCTCCAACGACATCGCCATGCAGATGGTAGGCGTAGCTTCATCATCGGCGTGGTGCAGGACTCGGTAGAGACCGCGCTGAACTCTGCCGGTGACGTGGAGTTTGCCGCCACCGCCGAGTATCACCAGTGGCTCAAGGAGGGCAAGCCTCTGCCGGCTTTCCTGAAGGCTGATCGTATCCCAGCACAAACAGCACCACGGCGTAGCTTACGCCTTTGTCTACCACATAGGCAACGCCCAGTTTGGTCTTGCCCTTTGCGGCTTTGGTCATGGCTTCGGGGTAAGTGCCGTCCTTCGGCAAAACAAAGATGATGTCCGAAGTGCTGTTGGGGTCCGGCTTGATGTCAAAGCCCGGCGTAAAGTCATCTGCGCCCATACCGCCGCCGATGCCCTTGCCAATGCCCATGCTGTCAAAGGCAGAAGCGTAGTAACCCTGGTTCAGGTAGGTTTTTGCAACGTTGTCTACACTGTTCTTCCGGGAAAGCTCCGTCTTTTCCTTATTGACAGAGCAGGACGGCGAGGTGCCGGCGACCCAGTAGGCAACATAGTAAGCTTTTTCGCTCAGGTCCTCGTTGTAAGTCATTTCCACGTTGTATATCATTTTGAATTTATCGCGCAGCGCCTTTACGCTTTTACTTTCGGCGTTCGAGCGCTTGGGGCTCATCGGTGCGCCTACGCTGGCATCGCAGGCGGTGAACACGGTCAGTGCCATCAAGCCGACCAGCAGGCAGGCCAGTAATTTCTTCCAGTTTTTCATAGAACGATGCTCCTTTCTGTTCCGGGGTCGTTGCTTTTTGCTTTCTTCTGCATCCATGATACCTTTTTTAACGGGAAATGCAATCGTTTTGGCGCAAAAAAGCAGGCTGCCGTGCAAAAAACACGGCAGCCTGCGGAAAAAGCTTTATTTTGCGTACTCCACAGCGCGGCTCTCGCGGATGACGTTGACCTTGATCTGGCCGGGGTAATCCAGCGTATCCTCGATCTTTTTGGCGATAGCGCGTGCCAGCAGGATGACCTGATCGTCGCTGATGACGTCGGGCTTGACCAGAATGCGCACCTCGCGGCCTGCCTGTACGGCAAAGGCCTGCTCCACGCCCTCGAAGCTGGAGGAGATCTCCTCCAGATTTTCCAGACGCTTGACGTAGCTTTCCACGTTCTCGCGGCGGCACCCGGGCGGGCGGCGCTGATGGCGTCGGCAGCCTGAATGATGAAGGCCAGCGGGGTCTTGGGCTCCACATCGCCGTGGTGTGCCTCAATGGCGTGGATGATCTGGGTGTTCTCCTTGTACTTGCGGCAGATGTCCACGCCGATCTGGACGTGGCTGCCTCGATCTCGTGATCCAGTGCCTTGCCGATATCATGCAGCAGACCGGCGCGGCGCGCCATGGTGACGTTCACGCCCATCTCGCCTGCCAGCAGACCGGCCACCCAAGCCACTTCCATGCTGTGGGTCAGGGCGTTCTGGCCAAAGCTGGTGCGGTACTTCAGTCGGCCGATCAGCTTGATCAGGTCGGGGTGCAGGCCGTGGATGCCCAGCTCCATCACTGCACGCTCGCCCTCGCGCTTCATCTGCAGTTCCAGATCGTGGCGGCACTTTTCCACCGTCTCCTCGATGCGGGCGGGGTGGATACGGCCATCGCCGATCAGGCGCTCCAGCGTCATGCGGGCCACCTCGCGGCGGGTCTGGTCGAAGGAGGACAGGGTAATGGCCTCCGGGGTATCGTCGATGATCAGATCCACGCCGGTGGCGGTCTCCAGTGCGCGGATGTTGCGGCCCTCGCGGCCGATGATGCGGCCCTTCATCTCATCGCTGGGCAGCGGCACCACGCTGACGGTGGTCTCGCTGCAATGGTCGGCAGCACAGCGGCTGACGGCCTGTCCGATGAGGTTGCGGGCGATGTTATCGCAGTTTTCCTTCAGGTCGGTCTCGTAGGCGGCAACGCGCACGGCCTTTTCGTGGGTCAACTCCTCGTCCACCTTATGCAGCAGCACCTCGCGGGCGTCCTCCTGGCTCAGGCCGGCCAGCGTTTCCAGACGCTCCATCTCCTTGGCGCGCAGAGCGTCGATCTCTGCCAGACGCTCCTCGGCTCGGCAGCGCGCTTTTTCAGCTCTTCTTCCTTCTTTTCCAGCGCCTCGGTCTTGCGGTCCAGCGCTGTCTCCTTCTGGTCGATGCGGTTCTCCTGACGGCTGATCTCCGCACGGCGCTGCTTGATCTCCTTGTCGGCCTCTGCTTCTGGGCATCGACCTCGGCTTTCAGACGGAAAGCCTCGTCCTTTGCTTCCAGAACCGCTTCCTTGCGCTTCTGGTCGGCGGTCTTGATCGCCTCGTTCACCAGCCGGGTAGCCTCGGCTTCGGCGCTGCCGATCTGGGCTTCGGCAGTCTTTTTACGGTTGTTGTAACCAATAAAATAGCCCGCAGCCACACCGACAACAGCAACGATCAAGGCCACGATCACTCCGATCGCGGTCATTGCGTTCACTCTCCTTTGTTTCAATTCAATGCAAAATTAAAAGCAGGAGACGCTGCGCAGCAGGACACGGGCAATGATATAGAAAGAGCTTTCAATGCAAAAAGTGACACCAAAACCATACGCACCACCCAAAACCGGCGGCACGGGCAAAAGCATACGGCTTTTCTCTTTACGGTTCCATTTTATATCAAACAGGCACGCTTTGCCTGAAACGGGTACAGGGTCACACTGAAACCTGCGTACAGCGTCTTTGATTCCATACTACTAAATATAGTACGAAACATTTGCCCGCTTGTCAAGAGGAAAACCCTGCCCGCAGAACATTTTGTGCAGAAAAACAAAAATAAGATGACTGAGGGGGTTCTCTCCTTCAAACCAAAAGGGCTGCCCCGGAGAACGGAGCAGCCCTTCTGGTTTATGATGAAAAGAAGAAAATGAAGGAGATGTCTTATTATTTGGCGGCTTTTTCGCCCTCCGGGAAGATGATCTTATTCACAAAGAAGAAGATGACCATGGAGATGCCGCCGTTGAGGACGGTGGTGCCGATGTTGTAGATGAAGTCCGGTACCAGCAGACCGGCCACCGCCACCCAGATGCAGTTGATGGAGTTGACGATGCAGGTAATGACGCAGAAGGCCAGTACATACCAGCCGATCTGTTTTGCCAGATTGCCCTTGCTGCGGAACACAAAATTGCGCTGGATGGGGAAGTTGATGCACTCGCCGATGACCATGGCGATCATGTAGGCGCAGAAGTAGGGCAGACCGCCGTGGGCGGCATCGTAGCGAGGATGTTCCATTTGAAGGTCTCGCCGAACAGGGTGATGTCGATGCCCGGCCAGCCGAAATCCACCACCGGCAGGCTTGCAAAGGCCTTGGGCAGAAATTGCAGCAGCAGGTACTTGAACACGGTGATGAGGTTGGACACGATGACGAACAACCCGCCCTCGCGCACCCACTTGGCAGCGGCGGGGTGCTTTGCCGCAAATCGTTCCAGAAATTCATATCGTGATTCCCCTCTTATCTGGACTGCTCGTCCAGCTTTGCCTGATAGCGGCTGTTCGCCACATAATTCTGCAAAAGGCCCACCAGTGCCCGCACAATGCCAACGATCCAGAAACCCTTTGCCTCCAGCACCAGACCGTCTACAAATTCATCCCCGATCATGCCGCCCGTCATCTGAGCCAATCCACGCAGGGGCATATTGTACTGGAACAGGATATTCAGGTCGGGCTTACCGCGCTTTCACCGGACTTCAGCAAAAAGGCCAGCACCCCGGCAATCAGCCAGCACAGCGGGCTGCGGCTGTGGTTCAGTTCGCCCAGCGTCATGGTGCGGTCGATGACCGGCTTTTCCTCCGGCACCGGGTGCCCCAGCAGGGCTTCAAATTCTGCCGTCGGCACGTTCTTGATGTCACCGGTCTGGTAATGGAACAGGCCCTTGCCTGCATAGGGGTCCGGGGCACCGGTGCCCTGCACGGCAATTTCTGCTTTCAAACGAATATCCTGCACACTGGCACCGATCAGGATCTGATAATTGCCGCCCTCGATCTCCCAGCGGTCAGTCTTGACATTCCAGTAGCGGAACGCCTTGTCATCCAGCGGGATGGTCACCGTTTTGCTTTCGTCCGCCTTCAGAAATACTTTCGCAAAGCCTTTCAGCTCTTTCGCCGGGCGGAAAATTTCCGCATCCGGCTTTGCAATGTACAGCTGTGCGATTTCTGCGCCGTCCTTTTCGCCGGTGTTGGTGATGGTAAAGGTTGCCTCTTTTTCGGTTGCTTTCAGGTCGGAATAGGCAAAGGTCGTGTAGCTCAGGCCGTAGCCAAAGGGATAGCGCACGACCTTGTCCACGGTTTCATAGTAGCGGTAGCCGACGTACAGGCCCTCGCGGTACTCCGCATTCTGCCGCTTGCCGGGGTAATAGGCGGCGACCGGGGTGTCGGTATAGTTCAGCGGAATAGTCTCCGCCAGCTTGCCGCAGGGGTTCTCGCCAGCCGGTCAGCACGTCCAGCATGGCCCCGGCTCCGGCCTGACCGCCCAGGTAGCCGTGCACAACAGCCTTGCACTTTGCCACCCCAGTTGGTCTCAATGACGCTTCCCGCGCTGACCACTGCCACCACGTTGGGGTTGGCCGCCGTCACGGCGTCCAGCAGTTCTTTC
>ENA-OQHY01000948-OQHY01000948.1-human-gut-metagenome-genome-assembly--contig:-NODE-948-length-13994-cov-1.960554_pt1 | contig 13994 bp, 23 predicted proteins | sample MGYA00242570_ERZ504733 | MGnify/ENA primary metagenome ERZ504733 (study PRJEB26092, sample SAMD00036219) | human gut metagenome | host: Homo sapiens | study: EMG produced TPA metagenomics assembly of...
GCAAAGGGATGCGTGCCTGCCTGCGCACCGCGCCGGCTGGTGCCATAGACGTATACCCCGCGGCCAGCAGTTTTTTAGCCGACGCCTCACCGATCCCCGAAGAAGCTCCGGTCACCAGTGCTACACGTTTTTTGCCATTCTCACTACGCTCTCTTGATGGAGCCCTGCTCACCCTGCAGCGCAACAACACGCTGCAGGGGAAACAACGCGGCATAGGGTTATGCCGAATCCCCGTGGCTACACTCTGTACCGTTCAGCCGCTTTAGCCTGATTGATATCCGCCAGCAAAGCCTGACGCGCCGACTCCAGGTCATCCCAGTGGGCAGCATTTTGTAAAGGAGGGATGGTGACGAGTTCGCGACGATCAAAGCCGGCCAGGGCTGCGTCAACTAACTGACCCACTTCCATCATCTTGGGCGCCTTACTGATATCAATACCTGCACGTTCCCAGATTTCGGTGTAAGTGCCGGCCGGAAGTACCGCCTGGACGTAACGCCCGCGGAGGACAGCTCAAGATGCAATCCCTGCGACAGGAAAAGCACAAAGGCTTTGGTGGCACCGTAAACCGTCATGGCAAATTCCGGAGCGAGCCCAACGACGGAGCTGATATTGACGATTGCGCCTTCTCCGGTTTTGACAAACCGTGGCGCCGCGGCACGAGCAAGCTCGTCAGCGCAGTGACGTTCAGGGCGATAAGACGCTCAATTGCCTCAGGCGTCTGGCCGGCAAAATTGCCCGACTGTGCCATGCCCGCGTTGTTAATCAGCCCCCCTATTCTTTCGTCATCACGAAGACGAGCTTCCACCGTCGCTAAATCCGCTGCCTGAGTGAGGTCGGCTGGCAGAACATCTACAGAAACGCCCTTCTCCTGTCGCAGACGCTCGGCGAGTGCGTCTAATTTTGTTTTATCGCGGGCAACCAGAACCAGGTCATGTCCACGGCTCGCAAATCTTTGCGCATAAACAGCACCAATACCCGTCGATGCACCTGTAATGAGAACTGAAGTTTTCGTCATATGTGATCTTCTTTATTAAATGTTGAACAGAATCTGCACTGTTCGATGCAGGTAAATCCGGGGATATGTCCGGCTCTCTTTGCTGATCTCAGTCAGACTGACGGAGCGCGCATACCTCTGCGAAGCGCCGTCGGGGACATGGATTTAATGATGATGATCATAATCTATAAAGTCAACTGGTTTGATTATGATCATCATCAATGTATAATTGAGCCTTGTTTTGTAAGAGGGCGGGAAAGCATGAGAGTGTCAAAAGAGCAGGTTCGGGAAAACCGGATGCGCATTGTTGAAACGGCATCAGAACTTTTTCGTGAGCGCGGCTATGACGGCGTGGGCGTGGCGGAGCTGATGTCTGCGGCGGGTTTAACCCACGGCGGGTTTTATAAGCACTTTGGTTCAAAGGCTGACCTGATGTCAGAAGCCATGAACTGTGGTTTTGTACACGCCGCGGAAAACCTGGCGGGTGTGGACAGAAGAAAAATTCATTGAATATTACCTCTCCCGACAGCATCGCGATGATATGGCCAGGGGTTGTGTGATGTCTGCCCTGGGCACCGACACCGCCCGTCAGTCCGGGTCCATCAAAGAGACATTTGCAGCCGGGGTTGAACGTCAGCTGGCAATGTTAAGTGACGAAAATGTCTCACGTGCTGACCTGATAGACACCTTTGCACATCTTGTCGGGGCTCTGGTGTTGTCCCGTGCCTGCCCGGATAATTCTGCGCTCGCTGACGAAATTCTGGATGTCTGCCGCTCGCGTATTCTGCGTGAGGAGCCGCGAAAAGAGTGAATATTTTGCAGCCGGGTGAGTGATTGCCAGGAAATATCAGGAAGATTGATGACGGAGGTCATAAAAAAGGTAGGTATTTTGGAGAAAAGTTTTGGAGAAAGAAAAAAAGTTATATATTCCAGCCCGTTAAATCCAAATATACCTTCTGAGTTCAGAGGCTTACTCATGTCATGGCAATACTTCAAACAGACTTACCTGGTTAAGTTCTGGTCACCTGTACCCGCCGTTATCGCAGCGGGGATCCTGTCTACTTACTATTTCGGCATTACCGGTACGTTCTGGGCTGTAACCGGCGAGTTTACCCGCTGGGGTGGACAGCTGCTGCAGCTTGCCGGTGTGCATGCTGAAGAGTGGGGTTACTTTAAGCTCATTCATCTGGAAGGCACTCCGCTGACCCGCATCGACGGGATGATGATCATCGGCATGTTCGGCGGCTGTTTTGCCGCCGCGCTGTGGGCAAACAACGTTAAGCTGAGAATGCCAAAAGTCGGATCCGCATCGTACAGGCGGTCATCGGCGGCATGATTGCCGGTTTCGGTGCGCGCCTGGCGATGGGCTGTAACCTTGCCGCCTTCTTTACCGGTATCCCACAGTTTTCGCTACATGCCTGGTTCTTTGCCGTCGCTACCGCCATCGGTTCTTACTTTGGCGCAAAATTTACCCTTTTGCCGCTGTTCCGTATTCCCGTCAGGATGGTTAAGGTCAGCGCCGCATCGCCGCTGACGCAAAAACCGGCTCAGGCACACCGTCGTTTCCGCCTGGGGATGCTGGTCTTTTTCGCATGGTGGCATGGGGACTGTGTACAGCGCTCAATCAACCTAAACTGGGTCTGGCAATGCTGTTTGGCGTGGGCTTTGGTTTGCTTATTGAACGCGCGCAGATCTGCTTTACTTCAGCGTTTCGCGATATGTGGATCACCGGGCGGACAATGATGGCAAAAGCGATTATTGCCGGGATGGCGGTGAGTGCTATCGGCATCTTCAGCTATGTTCAGTTAGGTGTTGAACCGAAAATCATGTGGGCTGGCCCGAATGCGGTGATTGGCGGCCTGCTGTTTGGCTTCGGGATTGTGCTGGCTGGCGGTTGTGAAACCGGCTGGATGTACCGCGCCGTTGAAGGTCAGGTGCATTACTGGTGGGTTGGTCTGGGAACGTGCTCGGGTCAACTCTCCTCGCGTACTACTGGGATTCCCTTTCTCCTGTCCTCGCGCAAACTGGGATAAGGTCAACCTGCTCAGCACGTTCGGCCCGCTCGGTGGCCTGTTAGTGACGTACGCCCTGCTGCTGGTCGCTTTTTTACTGGTGATTGCGCAGGAGAAACGGTTCTTCCGCCGTGCCGCTGTCAAAAATGAAACGCAGGAGAATGCCGCATGAAAGAGATCGTGCCTGACTATCGTCTGGATATGGTGGGCGAACCCTGCCCTTATCCCGCTGTCGCTACGCTGGAAGCCCTGCCTCAGCTCAGGAAAGGGGAAATTCTGGAGGTGGTGAGCGACTGCCCGCAGTCCATCAACAACATTCCTCTGGATGCTAAAAACCACGGTTACACCGTGCTGGACATTCAACAGGATGGGCCAACCATTCGTTATTTGATACAGAAATAATCCCGCCACAGACGCCCCTTAACCGGGGCGTCTCCTGCCCCAAAAATCCGCCTTACGTCCCACTTTGGCGGTAAATGCAGCCCTCTGTTCTCCCCCGGAACTACACTTAAAGTGGATAAAAAACAAACAGGAGGTGTGGCATGTTTGCGTCAATTCTCGTTCCTGTCGATATATCAGAGCGTCGCCTGACCGAACAGGTGATTCCCTATGTTCAGGCGAACGCAGCAATCAGTAACGGCAAAGTGCATTTTCTGACTGTCGTTCCTTCTTTCCCCTACTATTCCTCTCTTGGGCTGGCCTATTCCGTTGAGATGCCAAAACTGGAAGAAATGCAGCAGGAAGCGCTGGCGAAATTGAATGAGATCGTTAAGCAGTTCAATTACCAGCCGACCGCATTCAGACCCACGCCATTTCTGGCACGCCTAAAGATCAGATTCTGAAACTGGCTGAGAGTATCAATGCAGACCTGATAATTATTGCGTCTCATCGACCTGATATTTCGACCTATCTGTTAGGCTCTAACGCTGCGGTCGTCGTGCGCCACGCAAAATGCCCGGTGCTGGTGGTGCGTTAGCATGCCTGCGAGGAAAGATAAGCCCCGTGCTATCGGGGCTTATTTACTGTGAAAGTGACCGTTTCTGTTTGACGGCTTTTATTCGGTGATAAACACCATATTTGCACGGCACGCAGCGTTTCGCGTTCAAACACCCCTTCAGGCTGTGCAGAGACAATACGTATATCGTGTGGATGACCATCGTCGCCCACAGAAAAAGAGAAAACAACGTTACCCTCAATGCCCAGCGCCTGTGCCTTTACGGGCATGGCAGGGAAAGGCTTATTCGTTATTCCATTGCACGGTTTCTGCGCCAGTTCAGGTTGCATGGGCTGTTGATGGCAGCCAGAAATGAGCATAACCGCAGTCGCAATAATTATTCTTTTCAATATTATGTCCTGTAAAATTTAACGTCTCGCTTTTCGAGAACAGTATATTGCGACATCTGGCATTAATCTCCTCCCAACACCGATAGCTGCTTGCGGAATAACTTTCATAAATGGACTTTCTCATGAATCAAATTCTTCCGTCAGTGTGTATTACTGCTGTGCTTGCCGGATGTGTTCCCCTTCCCCCTAAACGCTGTCACAAACAACGTGCCCCGATGCCTGTACTTATAAGCGTTCCGGTAAAGTCTTGGATAACAATATCCACGGGCTACAGGCCTACGCCATTGAGCAATCACTGGACGCCGCACTGACCGATCCTCACGCATGAAGCGGTAAGCGGTGCAACCTGCACCTCGACTCTAGGGATGATGTGATTAGGTTATGGTCAGGCGTTGACTGACGCGGCTAAACGGGTAGTATTTCCGCCGTTTACGGTTCAGCATGTATTTGATGAGATGAGTACAGCACGCTGGAATATGGAGGGGCAACCTTAATCGCCTCCCGAAGCAAGACTGGCCATAACCAGGCCAGTCTCAGGGGATAAATCAGAAACGATAACCCGCGGAGAACATAAACACCCACGGATCGAGGCGAGTGCTGATACTTTGCTGTTCACCGCCCGCTTTAAAGCGAACGTCGGTATCAATGTCCATGTACCAGACCGAGGCGTTAATTAACCAGTCACGGTTAATCAGATAGTCCAGCCCCACCTGCCCCGCAACACCCCACGAGTCTTTCAGACTGAGATCGGTAAGCCCGGCTTCTTTACCGGTATCGTTAAATTTCTCGTCGAAGAAGGTGGTGTAGTTCACCCCTGCGCCAATATACGGACGCACCTTACTGTTAGCATCACCAAAGTACCACTGCGCCATCAGTGTTGGCGGTAAATGGTGCACCGTCGCGATATCCCCGGTTGGCCCTAAACCGACGCGATGACGGAATGGCGTTGCTGCCAGAAGCTCAACACCAATGTTCTCCGTCGCCATATACGTAAAGGTCAAACCGAGCTGGGTATTGTTGCTGACGTTAAAACCGCCCATACCCAGTACGCTATCAGAGCCTTCTGTTGGACGCACCGTTGCCGAACCGGCACGAATAAAGAATTCACCTGCTTCATGCGCATACGCGCCGCCAGAGAGACTGCTTAATACAAGGGCTGCCACCGCTAATTTTTTCATATCCGCTCCATCGTTGTGGTTTTAGTCGCGGAGGAGAATATACTCACAAATGAGTAATAAGTGATCTGCTACAGATCACATTAAAACCAGTAAGTTAACATTCATTGATCTGGGTTAATTTTTGGTGACACACCATAAAGCGATAAGTTGTCGTCAGGTCAATTTCTGGCATTTCGGCGTTACAAAATTTTCTCTTTTCACCCTCTTGCTCTTCCTCTCGCGGCTGGATAATTTAGCGCTCTCACAAGTTGATTTGATGCGTTCTTCTTTTGCAGGTGTGCCATGAGTGATTTTAACCCGTGCATGACGTGCGGAGCCTGTTGTGCGTATTTTCGAGTCTCTTTCTACTGGGCCGAAGCCAGCGATGGCGGCGGTACCGTTCCGGTTCATCTCACTGAACCGTTAACGCCTTTTCTGCGCTGCATGAGCGGCACCAACCAAAAACCGTGCCGATGCGCTGCGCTGCAAGGTGAACCTGGGGTGTCCACCCGGTGCTCTATCTACGAGCACCGCCCCAACGTGCCGGGAATTTTCCATGTCAGGTGAGGATGGGCAGGTCAATGAAGCCTGTAATCGCGCCCGTGCGCTGCTTTGGATTACCGCCCGCTTTACAAAGATATGCTTTTCCATACAAGCCTTGATGCTGCCACGACAGTGTTATCCGGTGTACAATTGCCGGCTAATTAACACCTGCAATACTCAAGGAGAGTGCATGTCTATCACGGCGAAGTCTGTCTACCGTGACACGGGAAACTTTTTCCGCAATCAGTTCTTAACCTTTTTACTGATCGCGTTGCTATGCGCCTTCATTACAGTGGTGCTTGGCCATGCGTTCTCGCCAAGTGACGAACAGATTGCCAGCCTGAGCCAGGGCGACAACCTTGCAGATAGCGTGGGGTTGTTTGAACTGGTACAAAACATGACGCAGGAGCAGCAACAAATCCTGCTGCGGGCTTCCGCTGCTTCGACATTCTCTGGTCTTATCGGCAATGCGATTCTGGCAGGTGGCGTTCTGCTGATGATTCAGCTGGTTTCCGCCGGTCAGCGCGTCAGCGCTGCGGGCGATTGGTGCCAGCGCACCGGTATTACCGAAGCTGTTTATCCTCATCTTTTTAACCACCATGCTGGTGCAAATGGGGATTATGCTGGTCGTCGTGCCGGGTGTATTACTGGCTATCGTGCTCTCCTTCGCGCCGGTAATGGTCGTGCAGGATAAACTGGGGATCTTTACCGCGATGCGCAGCAGCATCCGGCTCGCCTGGGCAAATATACGCCTGGTGGCGCCGGCTGTTATCGGCTGGCTGTTGGCGAAAACGCTCCTGCTGCTGTTTGCCCCGAATTTTGCGGTACTCACGCCAAATGTTGGCGCGGTGGTGGCAAATACGCTGAGCAACCTCATTTCAGCGGTACTGCTGGTCTATCTGTTCCGCCTGTATATGTTAATTCGTCAGTAATCCTGTGGCCGGGAACGTCAGCCCGGCCCTACACAGAAGATGGAATCACAGAATGAAGCAGTTTCTTGATTTTTTACCGCTCGTGGTCTTTTTCGCTTTCTACAAGCTGTATGACATTTATGCCGCCACGACTGCACTGATCGTGGCCACAGCGGTTGTGCTGATCTACAGCTGGGTTCGCTACCGTAAAGTTGAAAAATGGCGCTGGTGACCTTCGTCCTGGTCGCGGTGTTTGGTGGACTCACTCTGTTCTTCCACAACGATGAATTCATCAAATGGAAAGTCACGGTGATTTACGCTCTGTTTGCGGGTGCGTTACTGATTAGCCAGTGGGTGATGAAGAAGCCGCTGATCCAGCGCATGCTGGGCAAAGAGCTGACGCTGCCTCAGGAAGTGTGGTCCCGACTGAATATCGCCTGGGCGATCTTCTTTATTCTCTGTGGTCTTGCCAATATCTATATTGCTTTCTGGCTGCCGCAGAATATCTGGGTCAACTTCAAGGTCTTTGGCCTGACGGCTCTGACGCTCATCTTCACGCTGTTAAGTGGCGTTTATATCTATCGCCACATGCCACAGGACGACCAGCACTGATCGTTCACCGACCAGAACGTGTGCAGCAGGCGTTCTGGTCTATTCTCTCCAGCCTGAAATCATAGTAGCATCCCGCCTGAAGTCTTCAGTTACGAGTTAAAACAATGACAACAAATAACGCCCCTCAGGGCGAACTGGTTTTACGCACACTGGCAATGCCCGCTGACACCAATGCCAATGGCGATATTTTTGGCGGCTGGCTGATGTCGCAAATGGATATGGGCGGCGCTATTCTGGCAAAAGAGATTGCACATGGCCGGGTAGTGACGGTGAGAGTGGATGGCATGACCTTCCTGCGCCCGGTTGCAGTGGGTGATGTGGTTTGCTGTTACGCGCGTTGCGTAAAACGTGGCAATACCTCCATCTCCATTAACATCGAAGTGTGGGTGAAAAAGGTCTCGTCCGAACCCATTGGACAGCGTTATAAAGCGACAGAAGCGCTGTTTATTTATGTGGCCGTGGACAACGAAGGTAAACCCCGACCGCTTCCTCAGGCTGATTGCCCGCTAAAAAAAGCCTCCTTGCGGAGGCTTTTTATTCCATCTGTGCCCCGCCATTCAGGCGGAAGACAATATTCACGATCAGTCCGTTGCCCGGTTTACCGGCTTCATAACGCCATCTGCGCATCGCCGTTTTCACTTCTCTCTCGAACATATTAGACGGCTGCGCGGACAGTATTTCCACGTTCTCAACACGCCCTTCCGGCGTAACATCGAATTTCACCCGTACACGGCCCTCAATACGTAATGCCTGAGCACGAGCCGGATACTGCGGCTGATTACGGCTGACCGCACGCGGTCCCGCAGGTGCGGTGACTGTCGGTTTGGCTGTCGTCGTGGTGTTATTCATCACCGGACGCGAAGGTGCTGCGTTTTCTACCGTCTGCGTGGCGCGGGGTTCAACCGGACGCGTTTCGCGTTTTGGACGTTCTTCTACCTTCTTCACCGGTTTTGGCTTCGGCTTAGGTTTCGGCTTCGGCTCGGGTTTGTGGATCACCACCGGAGCTTCTTTTGGCGGTTCCGGCACCGGTTCAGGTTCGGGTTCCGGTTCGGCGACGGGCTGTGGCGGCGGAGGCGCAACCTGCGGCGGTCGAGATCCGATGGCGATACCATCGTCACAGAAATAGGCTGTGCGGGCGCTGGCATTTCAACAACCTGATGAACCGAGGTATAAAGCAAACCCGCCACGACAGCACCGTGAATAACGACAGAAAGCAGCGTCGGCCAGGGAAAGCGGCGAGGTAAATCAAGGGTCATCGAAGTCATAATCATCAACGTTAAAAAACCGAACACTGATTTTAAATGCAAATAGCAATCATATTCAATAAGACACTTTGTCCTGGCGCAATTTAAGCGCAAGAGAGCCAAAAAAGGCGCATTCAGATCAGGGTTTTAACATTGTTTTTATCTTTACATTGCAGTTCAGTTGCCCTTTCACATAACGTTACTGACACTTTTAATGGTTAAGGAGCTTCACCGTGCTTTACGTGATTTACTCTGAAGATGTCGCTGATTCCCTCGAAAAACGCCAGTCCGTTCGCCCCGCCCATCTGGCGCGTTTACAACTGCTCCAGGATGAAGGTCGATTACTGACCGCGGGTCCAATGCCTGCGGTAGACAGCAATGACCCTGGCGCTGCCGGTTTCGCGGGCTCCACGGTGATTCGCCGAGCTTTGAATCCCTGGAAGCAGCGTCAGGCCTGGCTGATGCAGACCCGTACGTTGCCGCAGGTGTCTATGCGAAGGTGACGGTTCGCCCGTACAAGAAAGTGTTTTGATACAAAAGTGGCTCCGAAAGGAGCCACTCATCTCTTCAGTGCAGTGACGCTAAGCGCGCCGCAAATCCGACAAACAGCAGCCCAATCAGCCCGTTCCCCAGCTTTGCCAGTTTCTTTTTGGTTTTCAGATAACGCGTGACAAACGCACCAGAGAAGATCAGGAAGCTCATATACATAAAGCTAATCAGCTCCAGCGTGGTCGCGAGGATCAGGAAAGACGTGCCCGTGTTTTTCGCATTCACATCGATGAACTGCACAAAGAACGAGACATAGAACAAAATAGCCTTCGGATTCGTCAGGCTCAGCACCAGCGAGCGTTTCATGATCATGCTCGCAGGCTCGGTTCCGCTCTCATGGCTATTCTTCTGACGGGTGATGACTGACCAGAGCATTTTGCCGCCGAGCCACAGGAGATAGAAAGCACCGAGGTAGCGCACAATATTAAACAGAACCGGGGTCGTCTGGATTAATGCTGCGACGCCCGCCCAGGCCAGAAACATCAGCACTGCATCGCCGATAAACACGCCAGTGGCGGCGAGATACCCTTTTTTAACACCGTGCCTAATACCGGTTTTCAGTACAAACAATGTGTTCGGTCCAGGCACCAGCACGATAAAAAATGCCCCTACAACATAGGTCCAGAAATTAAGTACACCAAACTCCGCAAACACCTCTCCCTCCTTTTGCTAAAAAACGACGGGAATATCGCTGCAAATACGATATCCCCAAAATCAGACGCTATTGTACGCCGTTATAGCCATCAAGATAAGTCGCAGCCAGTTCGTTGCCAAATAAAACGGCGTCCTTCTCTTCCATTTGAGACGTCCATTTATCCGCGTATTACCGTCGAAAGCATGCTCCGTTTTCGCCTGTTTCTTCAGTTGATCGCGAATGCTTTGGGCGTACTGGTTTGCCTCAGACAGTGTGCGTCCTGCAGCGCGATCGGTTTTCCCCTGCTCATACAGCTCACGGAACTGAGGGACATTCAGACGATAATTTTGCGATACACTTGACGTAAAATTGCCGCCAGTAAAATTGGTTTTATGCGACACGAAATAATAAGCATGCCTTTCCGGTGACGTTTTACTGCTGGCACAACCGCTCAACACGGCAATCCCAAGAAGGGCAGCAACCACTTTTCCATTCATCTCTTTTCCTTTTTAGTTTATCCAGTGCGATATCCCGCTGAGCAGTAAATTAATCAACGCGGATAATGACGATAATCCTGCGTTTTCCCTGATCGCATCCAGCGCAAGCAGCACAATAAATACCCAGAGATAAGGATTCATCTTTGAAATGCATAAGATTAAGAGGGCGGAGTATATCGCGGAATGAATCGGGGGAGAGACTGCGAAAAATGATAGCCTGAAAATCAGTGGGCACCTTAACGGTGCCCTGATGGTTCTCAGATAACCTGTGTAGCGAACAGCAACGCGTTACGGTGTCTGGTCATTCCACATTTTCTGATGGCGTGTATACGCATATTGCGGCGGGATTGTGCTTCCAGCCAACGAGCCTTGCGACGACTCACCTGTCGCAACATGCGCCAGCGCCCTACTTCTGTTCTACTGCGCTTCATGTTTACAACTCTTTCTCTAACAGAAACCCCATTATAAACCCAACCCCGCAGCAAACCAGCGCTTTTAACTGGCGTTTTTATTTGCCAGATGATTCCTGATGCGTACACTCATAACAATACGCTTTCAAAAGGATTTTTTTACCTATGACAACCTTCTACACCGTGGTGAGTTGGCTGGTCATTCTGGGATACTGGCTGTTAATCGCGGGTGTGACTTTGCGCATCCTGATGAAGCGCAGAGCCGTACCCTCTGCCATGGCCTGGCTGCTGATAATCTACATCCTGCCGCTGGTGGGGATTATTGCCTATCTCTCTTTCGGTGAGCTACATCTGGGTAAACGCCGTGCCGAGCGTGCCCGTGCCATGTGGCCTTCAACCGCCAAATGGCTCAACGATCTCAAAGCCTGCAAACATATCTTTGCCGAGGAGAACAGCAGTGTTGCCTCCTCGCTGTTTAAGCTGTGCGAACTCCGTCAGGGCATTGGCGGCGTTAAGGGCAACCAGCTCCAGTTGCTGACCTCCTCGGATGACGTCATGCAGGCCCTCATCCGCGATATTCAACTGGCTCGCCATAATATCGAGATGGTGTTCTATATCTGGCAGCCTGGCGGCATGGCCGATCAGGTTGCAGAATCGCTGATGGCCGCTGCGCGTCGGGGCATTCATTGCCGCCTGTTGCTGGACTCCGCTGGCAGCGTCGCCTTCTTTCGTAGTCCCTGGGCGGGCATGATGCGTAATGCCGGTATTGAAGTGGTTGAGGCGCTGAAGGTCAATCTCTTGCGTGTGTTTCTGCGCCGGATGGACCTTCGCCAGCACCGTAAAATGATCATGATCGACAACTATATTGCCTATACCGGCAGCATGAACATGGTTGACCCGCGGTTCTTCAAGCAGGACTCGGGTGTCGGGCAGTGGGTAGACCTGATGGCGAGAATGGAGGGGCCCATTGCCACCTCGATGGGTATCGTTTATTCCTGCGACTGGGAGATAGAAACCGGGAAACGTATCCTGCCGCCACCACCGGATGGCAATATCATGCCATTTGAAGAGGCCAGCGGGCACACCATCCATACTATCGCTTCCGGACCGGGCTTCCCGGAGGACCTGATCCATCAGGCGTTGCTGACGGCCACTTACGCAGCGCGTGAATATTTGATCATGACCACCCCCTACTTTGTTCCCAGCGATGACCTGCTGCACGCCATCTGTACCGCGGCACAGCGCGGTGTCGATGTGAGTATCATCTTGCCACGCAAAAATGACTCGCTTCTGGTGGGCTGGGCCAGCCGGGCATTTTTCAGTGAACTGCTGGCTGCGGGGGTGAAAATCTACCAGTTGAAGGCGGATTACTCCATACCAAGAGCGTGCTTGTCGACGGCGAGTTAAGTCTGGTGGGTACGGTTAACCTGGATATGCGCAGTCTGTGGCTGAACTTTGAAATCACACTGGTGATCGATGATGCCGGCTTTGGCGGCGATCTGGCCGCGGTCCAGGATGATTATATCTCCCGCTCGCGACTGCTGGATGCCAGACTGTGGGTTAAACGCCCGCTGTGGCAGAGAATTACCGAACGACTGTTTTACTTCTTTAGTCCGTTGCTGTAAAACGTGCCCAACGATGTTAAACAGGTAGTCATCATGGAAATGGATCTGAACAATCGCCTGACCGAAGACGAAACGCTCGAACAGGCCTATGACATTTTTCTCGAACTGGCGGTTGATAACCTCGATCCCGCAGACGTGATCCTCTTTAATCTCCAGTTTGAAGAGCGCGGGGGCGCCGAGTTGTTCGACCCTTCTGAAGACTGGGCTGAACATGTGGATTTCGACCTCAATCCTGACTTCTTTGCCGAAGTGGTGATTGGCCTGGCCGATGAAGATGGCGGTGAAATTAACGACATCTCGCCCGCGTCCTGCTGTGTCGCGAGAAAGACCACAAGCTGTGTCATATTCTCTGGCGCGAATAATAAAAAAGGCTGCGATTGCAGCCTTTTTATTTAATCCGGTAACTCACTTCCGCACTGATTACAAAACCGCGCGCTGTGTTCATGTTCACCCTGGTGACATTTCGGGCATTTTCGTTGCGCCTTACGGTTCTGAAAGGCGCTGCTCATGTGCGTAGTAATGAGCCCTGTCGGGACCGCAATCACCGAATAACCAATCAGAATCAGTACCGAGGCGACAATCCGTCCCAGCGGAGTGTGAGGGGCTATATCACCATAGCCAACGGTCGTAACGGTCACAATCGCCCAATAAACAGAAGCATTCAGCGTTGAGAAGCCATTCTTCGGCCCTTCTATCAAATACATCAACGCGCCGAATATCACCATGACGATGGCAATAAATGAGTAGAACAGGATCAGTTGATGCCGCGCGCTGACGATGGCACTCCAGAATATCCGCAATGACGGCATAAACCGCAGCAGTTTAAGAATGCGTAACACCCGAATAACGCGCATCGCTCGCCAGGCAAAAACATAGCTCAGACTGATTTCTGGCCATAGCCACATGACATAGAGCGGCAGGATCGTGGCTAAATCAATAAATCCCCAGAAGCTGAAGACATATTTGGCCGGGTCAGACCAACAGAATACCCGCAGGAAATATTCAGCGGTAAAGACCAGCGTAATGACCAGCTCCAGCCAGACAAAAAGATGCCATTCTTCCAGCGTCAGGTGATACTGCGTTCCGACGCCCGATTCGATAAAAATGATCACCACGCTGAGCAGCGCAAACAGGCGCAGAGGGCTTCAAAACGCCGCCCGGTTACCGTTTCAGGATCGAATAAAAGATGATAGAGCCGCCGACGGACGGAGGTGAATAATCGCGACACATTAACCTCGCAAATAATAAGGGCTGACATCATGTCAGCCCTTGCGATTATAACGGGTCTACTTTCAGGCAGGAAACCGCATGTCGGAAACTGCCCTCCAGAACCGGACGTGTTTTTGCACATTCCGGCCCGGCCATCGGGCATCGCGTACGGAATACACAACCGGACGGCGGGTTAATCGGGGACGGTAATTCACCTTCCAGAAGCTGGATGGTTTTTATTTTTTTTCCATGA
>ENA-OQHY01000949-OQHY01000949.1-human-gut-metagenome-genome-assembly--contig:-NODE-949-length-13991-cov-2.296740_pt1 | contig 13991 bp, 15 predicted proteins | sample MGYA00242570_ERZ504733 | MGnify/ENA primary metagenome ERZ504733 (study PRJEB26092, sample SAMD00036219) | human gut metagenome | host: Homo sapiens | study: EMG produced TPA metagenomics assembly of...
ATAAGAATTTTCTTAACTATCCCATTCACAGATCCACCTTATCATTTCCCCTCTGATATTTCACTATTTCCAATTTCCTCCGCCGTATATTCCTCAATTTCTGTCTTTGTCACCTGTTTGATATGCTTCTTTTTCAAATCGCAGATATACGATTCCCGGAAAATAGTATAGAACACGGACAAACAGCGGAATAAAAATAAGCATACCTACAATTCCCATAAGATTTCCACCGATTGTAACTGCTGCAAGAACCCAGATTGACGGAAGCCCTACAGATTCACCCACAACATGAGGATAGATCAGATTTCCCTCGATCTGCTGCAGCACCAGAAATACTATAATGAATAAAATTGCCTGTTCCGGACTTACCATAAAAATCAAAAAGCTTCCCACTGCACAACCGATGAAGGCCCCGAAAATTGGGATCAATGCCGTAAACGCAATCAAAACTCCGATCAAAAGTGCATATGGCATCCTCAAAATACTCAGTATAACAACAAACATACAGCCGAGAATCACAGCTTCCAGACACTGACCTGCAAGAAAACTTGCAAATGTCCGATAAGTCAGAGAACAGACTTTAAGAAAAGCATCTGCCTTTTGCTTTGGAAGAAAAGCGAAAAATACTTTTCGGATCTGCACATGAAGCTTCTCTTTCTGAAAAAGAACATAGCAGGCAAATGAAAACGCAATAAAAAAGGTTGCCAATCCACTGACTATGGAACCCACTGCTGACATTGTGGTATTCATCATATTTCCTGCGCCGTTCCAAGAAGGCTTATTCCCCACTTGATCGCCTGATCCGGATTAAACTGAACCTGATCTACCAGCTTCATGATTTCCTGGTTATTATGGGAAAAATCACGGATCCAGCTTTGCATCTGCGGAATAAAATCAGCGATGCTCATCATCAGGGTTCCCATTGTCCGCGTAAGCTGCGGGATCACGCCAAACATCACCAGTACAATTATGCCAACTGCAAGTACGATCGTAAGGAGCAGACTTATCGGTCTTGCCAATTTTACGACTATCTTATTTTCTTTTTTAACCTTTCCAAAAATTTTGTTTTCCAAAAAGCTCATTGGCACGTTGGTCACAAATGCGATCGCTCCGCCAAGTACAAAGGGAAATATGATCCCCCATATTGCTTTCAGCACATCGAGCACCACATCAAACTTCCACAGGGCGACCACCAGAATTGCTGTAAACACAATAAGCTCCCGGATTTTTTTTACAGATATTTTACTTAAATCCATTATCATTCTCCTTTTTTTTAATTTCTTGAATTCCCCGAAAATTCTCGATTAGAGCATACAACTTTAATGCTTCAGATATTTCTCCCGGCCACTGTTATATAAAAAAGGCTTCATAATATCAATGTTATTTATACAAAACATGATATCATGAAACCTTTGAAGGCTCAAGTGTCAGCTTTTGCGTATTGGATTTCTGGTAAACTTGATATCAATTACTATATAATCTCACAATCCCAGACATCCACCGGATTATCCTGGAACACGTCTTTCAGTCGCTTATGTACATCTTCTTTTGTGATTCCTTTTTTCAGAATCACCTGAAGGAATCCGCCACCTCCGGCACCGCATACCATTCTGGCATCAATCAGATCCTTAATTGACAGGAATATCTGATCGATCAATGTATTGGTGCTTCCGGCATCCACTTTCCGGCTAAGCTCCCAATGATAATCCAGCAATGCCGCAAACTCATCAATATTTCCACGCTCCAATTCAAAGCGCATCAATGCCGCAACTTTCTGAATCTCATTTAAAGCAAACAAGCTGTCAGGTTCATTCCCAACATAACGTCCAACTACATCTCTGAGCAGATTTCGGGCAAGACGGCGCTGACCTGTATAAATCAGGCAGAAACGTTCATTTAACTCTCTTTTGGTCTCCGGCTGCAGTTCAATATGCTCTACTTTGATCTGCTGATCAAGCCCGGGTTTACTGGTGATATATTTAATACCGTTTGTCACCCCGCCAACCTGGTCCTGCCAGCCGCCTCCTGTGGACATAATCTGCTCCATAACAAGAACATGAGCGTAAAGATCAGCCTCTGTATAAGCAATTCCCATAAATTCAAAGACTGCTTTTACACATGCTGCTGAAAGAATGGAAGAAGTTCCAAGTCCGCTTCCCTTAGGCACATTGGTTACTTCTGAATGCATCTCAAAACCGCCACCTAAACGAGTAAGGATCTCATCCAGCTTTCCGCCTTCTGATGGGATGATTCCACAGGCAAGAAGACACGATTTCTGCAATGCAAAAGAATCATATGGATCTCCTGTTTTCTGAAGTTCCTCAATGGAGTCAAATTCACCATGTACATCCATATCACGGCTATCAAAAACAATTTTCTTTTCCGGAATCCTGACAAGTGTTACTTCAACCGGAAGCTCTCCATTCAGACTGATTGCCGCATTAAGGACTGTACCTCCCATCTCACAGCAGATCGGAGGCGTGTCACTCCAGCCCCCGCCCCAGTTCACACGCAGCGGCAGCTTAACTGTATGCCTGTCACTTACAATCCTGCAACTATCATTATACTGCAGATTATGAAGCGCAGCTTTCAGAATCTGTCCTGAAATTGTCTGAAAGCTTTCTGCAATATATTTATCTCCCTGTCTATTTCCAAGAGCTGTTCCTATATAATAATTCAATCTGACAGATTCCGAAAAGTCAGCTCTTTTAAATCTTTTTTCCAGCCAGTTGCCCTGAAGCCTTGTTAATGGAGGTAAACTTTCTGTTTCTCTTGCAGGTTTTCCCGAACGAATGTCCTTCGCAATTTCATCCATCTTTACAAGTTCCTGCATTCTTCTATTCCATGCAATGATTGCAGAAGCATCTGCATCATTAAATCCGGCACAGAGAGATTTGCGCTGTGCATTCTTCCATTCGTCCAGATTGCCTTCTCCCTGCAAAAGATCAAAGAGATTCAGTGCAGCTCCTACAGCTTCTTTAATACTGTCACACTCTGGATAAAGCTTTGCAAACCATAAAAGGTGCTCATTGGAATTCCACACATCTTCCGGTCGAATTTCCAGTTTATGTAATACTTCCTCCAAATCTATACCAAACAGTTTATTTTCTTTTGGATTATCCAGAACTCCATAAATACGGCAGACAAACTTGCCATTCTTCTGCTTCAGTCCATGAAGCACCACATTATCAGGAATCAGCTCATCATGAATATCAATATAGGAAAGGACGACATTATTGCCAATCACTGCTTTACTGTGTACAAAAGAAACCTCCAGATAACAGCCGTCTCCAATCACTGCTCTATCGGAAAGTACACTATTATATCCAGCTGTATTTCCACTGATACTGCTGTTTACTTTTTGCACCATCCAAGAGCTTTATAGTCATCCACTCCTCCACTCATCAGGGCCAGGATCTCTCTTGTCTTGCCAAAATGTATAAATTTAGCCGGGGCAAGCCTTAAAAGTTTCATTCGATATGGACGCAGTACTCTCCATACTTCTGTTCTGGCATTATGAAGTTCTTCACAGAATTCACCTTCCGGCTTTTCATGATAAAATTTCTCCAACGTAGAATCTTCAGCAAGCGGATACAGAAAATCACCATATAAAGAAAGACGAACTGTATCATTTACATATTTATGATAATCCTCTGTTGTAGAAATCAAAGAATAAAGAGAAGACAGCATACCTGCCGAAAAGATCACCGCTCCTGTGTCAATATCCACACAGTCCTTCTCATTCACTGCGCCCATTTCCCGAAGCGTCTCTACTGTCTGTTTATGGAGGAACTTCTTCACATTTCCATCACCACTATTAAGAAATACGCCATGATTCTTACCTGTTTCAACATTCTCTTTGAATGAAATGCCGCGGCCCCTCTTCCGGAAAAATCAATCTGCAGAGGATTAAATAACAGTAAAACATCTCCTGAAAGAAGCAGCATACCTTCCCGGATTCTGGAAGGTACTGAAGACATTGCAATGATAAACTCATCAAACAATGTAGAAGACCTGCCATTCGGCAATTTATGAGGTACCGGGCTGAAAAGTTTTCCAAGAGCAGAATAGGAAGGAACACGTTTACTGTCTCCGCCAGAATGGATAACAAGGATACGCAGACCCTCAAAAGATCCTTTTCCTTTAAGTTTTTCTTCTCTTTTATATATGTAGCGCAGAACAGAAAGCGTTGCTCCGCCTGAACCCACACGAACATTTCCCTCATCCGGAATTACAGCAAAATGCGTCTCTGCCGGAAGGAAATCTTTTCTGGATTCAATCTGGCTGCGATAGCCTTCTGCCTGATTCTCATTAGAAGCTGTCAGAATAATATAATCCCATTTCGGGAAATTTTCAGATGTAAGGGAACGATTATAATCCTCCCAGGTATCCTGATAAGACTATGACAAAAATAATGAAGTAAAATTATTCATACGTATTTCTCCTTTAGTAATCACTAATTGAACGATGTATAAATCTTATCACACTTTATTCTGATTGTGAAGTCTTAACAAAACTCCACTTGGATTTCCCTACATCAAATTAATCTTTTTCTACACGAAATATTAATTACTAAAACTTCCCACACCAATAAGAGGTGTTGAACCTTGAAAGTTCAATATTTCAGCCAATAAAAAAGGCATAAACCTGTTCCTCTTGATATAATGGAGTTGACAAGAAACCATTTTAACAAAGGAGATTTATGCCATGTCCAGTATACCACAAAACCATTCCGATGAAAAAGCCTTAGTTGACTGTGTTCAGAGATTTTTTTCCAAATATCATGTTGGTAAGCTTCTTGCCAGATGTAATGGAATGAAAGAGAAAGGTATTTCGCCTGTTTCTCTGCTTCGTTACAAACTCAGCAACATTTTTGTCGGAAGAAGTATGTATATGCAACAACGGACCGGCTCTTTTAAGGAAGATTTTTCAAAGAACACTTTCTACCGTTTCCTTAATTCTGCCAAAACAAACTGGCTTCGTTTTACTTCTCTTTTTGCAGCTGATATCGTCAATCATGATATTCGTGACCTGACAGATCACGAAAGGAAAAATGTCTTTATCATTGATGACAGCCTTTTCAACCGCACCAGCTGTAAGAAAACAGAACTGGGATCAAAAGTTTTTGACCATACGGATATGCATTTCAAAAAGGGCTTCCGGATGCTTACTTTAAGCTGGAGTGATGGAAATACACTAATCCCTGTAAACAGTTGTCTGTTAGCATCTGCAAAGGATACAAATATCATCGGTCCGGTAAAGAACTTTGACCACAGAACCATTGCAGGAAAAAGACGTAAGCTTGCTCAGACAAAAGCACCAGAGGCAATGATAACTTTACTGGATACTGCCCTCAGTGCAGGACTGAACGCAGACTATGTCCTGTTTGATTCCTGGTTTTCCAACCCGGCACAGATCACAGCCATTCATTCAAAAGGTATGGATGTGATTGCCATGATTAAGAAAAGCAGCCGGATTAAATATTCGTACCGTGGTGAACAGCTGAATATCAAAGAGATTTACTGTCGGAATAAAAAGCGTCGTGGCAGATCAAAATATCTGCTTTCTGTTGATGTCATGGTAGGAAAGGAAAATCCAATTCCGGCAAAAATCGTATGCGTAAGAAATAAAGCGAATCGCAAAGACTGGCTTGCTTTTATCTGTACAGATACGACTCTTTCTGAGGAAGAAATTATCCGCATTTATGGAAAACGCTGGCAGATTGAGGTTTTCTTCAAAGCCTGCAAATCTATGCTGAACCTGATTGGGGAATGCCATAGTTTATCTTATGATGCACTGACAGCCCATGTAGCAATCGTGTTTACCCGATATATGTTGCTTGCAACAGAACAACGTCAAAATGAAGATCAGCGAACTCTTGGTGAATTGTTCTTCTTCCTTGTTGATGAAATGGCAGACATTACTTTCAGCAGATCACTTGGCATCCTGATGGATGCTTTAATGGCAAGCCTTCAGAAAATCTTAAAGCTCAGTGATGAACAACTGGCAACTTTTACTGCTGATTTTAAAGCAAGACTGCCGGAATATCTGCGGAAAGCGCTCCATCCCGAGGCTGTAGCGGCATAAATCACTATTTTGTTAGCTGAAATATTGAATTTTCAAGGTACGAATCCCATTTTGGTATGGGAAGTCTTAGTTAATTATACTTTAAAATTTTTTATTTATTATCAACTGTTATCAAATCACTATTATTATTTTCTTTTGAAATATGTTGTACAATTTTAGACAATTCACTTGCTAATTCTTCATACGATACTTCTAAATCAGAATCTAAATATTTTTAAAAAGCTTATATATTTCCTTTGGCATTTTAACCCTACAACTTATTTCATCAATAAATAAATCCCCATTTTCCTTTTCTTCCTTGACTAATTCATATATCGGAGCATAATACAAGTACAATAATTCCTCAGTACTTATCTTTATTTTCTTTGTATTATCTACTTTTTCTTCCTGCCCCAATGTAAAATCACGATATACAGAACATATTATTCTGCATCCTTCTTGTATTGGATGCGCCACACAAATTACTCTCTCTTTTAGTTTCAATTTATCTATACAGTCTACCGAATTTATTTGTTTTCTGGCATTAAAAAGTGTTTTTGGGCTTATGTTTTTACTACATCTTCCCTTTGCTTCAAATATAGAATAATTATTAGATTGTATATTAAATCCTATTAAATCCGGCTGTCTCCTGCTAAGCAATTTCACATTTTTATATTTTTTTACAACTCCAAGATGAACAAGATATGTATATCCAAACTCTCTGTTACTAAGTAACTTTGTAATAAACATTCCAATATTATATGATATAAAAGCCTTCTCTGTAGTATCCAGATATTTAATATTATCTGACACAACTACAAAGTCATTCTGATCAACTTCCAGAGCTGTTTGCATCAGATACATTTTATATAGTATTTCATTTTTTCGCTCATTTTTTACCTGTTTTGTAAAATATGTTCTAGGCATTCCACACGTAACAATATGGTGCTGAAGTTCCACTGCTGAAAAATCAAACACCCTTTTATCATATAAATAATACCCCCTTCCAGAATAATCATAACATTCAAGATTTATTTTATAACTCGCATTCATATTGTACCTATTAAATAATGGTTTATTGCTCATATCAATATCACATCCTCTTCCAAAATCACTTACCGCACTCTTCTAAATCAAACTAACTTTTTTCTGAAAATATTTAATACCTATGGATAATATAATAATACTGCCCATAGATCACTACTAACATCCTCACTTTATACTCAAACGCACCTTCTGACATGCAAATATCAGCAAAAACCATCCCCCATAGTACAATCCTCACCGATATATTATTATTATCTACCTATATTTTTAATGATATTTTCCTATTCTCTTCATTTATCCATCTCATAGAAACTCTATAGCAAGCCTCTTAAATAATGCAGTTCCTTTACAGCAGTGATAAAATATAGTGTAGGAGATGATAGTATGCTACACAATGAAGCTAGAAAACTAGTATTGGAAGCCTGGGATAAAACTCACAATGCCAGGGAAATTGCAAAATATTTTTCAGTAAATGAAAGCACCGTATACCGTCTTGTAGAAGAGCGTGCACGCACTGGCAGTTATGAGACCAGAACGCAGATGAGAGGCCGGAAAACAATTCTTACAGAAAAACAGCACCACGATATTCTGGAACTTGTGCAAGAACAACCGGATATCACAATGAAGGAGATTATCGAAACGCTTCATTTACCTGTAGGCGATGAAGCCGTCAGGCGTTTTCTGATAAAACAAGGTTACACTTATAAGAAAAAGTCTTGCATGCAAAAGAACAGGAGCGTCCCCGATGTGCAGAGAAAACGCAGTCAATGGATAGAAACTATATCTGGTGCAAATGCAGAACATCAAATATATCTCGATGAAAGCGGTATTAATACAAACCTCACAAGACACTATGCACATGCAGTACATGGGAAACGTGCCATGGATGCTACTCCGATCAACACGCCTGCCGGAACAACTGTTTTGTCATCCATCCGGCTTAACGGCAGTCTGGTATATACTACGTACCAAGGTGGAACAACTGCACAGCGATTTCGTGAATATATGGGAAAACAACTGATACCGAGCCTTGAGAAAGACGATGTTGTAATCATGGATAACATGCGTTCTCATCATGCCAAAATAGTGACGGAACTTTTAGACAAGGCAGGAATCTCCTATCTATATTTGCCACCATACAGTCCAGATTTGAACCCTATTGAAAAAATGTGGTCAAAAATGAAATCCTTTCTCAGAAAGAGGAAAGTCCGTGTTGCTGCTGAACTACCTGAGGCTGTAAAAGCGGCCTTAAAAACAATAAGTACGAACGATTGCAAAGGGTGGTTCCGCGCATCTGGAATTTGCGTTAATTAAGAGGATAGCTATAGTTGGAGAATAATATTCAGCATCTTTTTATAATCATATTTTGTCAAAAAATTTCTAATGTCCACGGCAATATAATCTTTCAAATATTTTTCTCCTTTTCCACCAAGTGCTTCCAAAATAATATGTTCTCGATTAAATTTTTTTCTTCCTTCCACTGCATGCAAAATATACATTGTCTCATTTAATTTTTAATCTTTCTCTGTTTTATTTTCAAGTTTTAACTTATATTTATTCATTTACATTTGCAATTTTTTATCATTCATAATTGCTTCTCGTTTTCTTCTGTACTAACTTATTTGCAACAGTCACTTCACGTTAATAATTTTGAAAAATCAACTTTTACCTGCTCTATATTTTTAAAACAGATAGTATAAAATTTCATTTTTTCAGCTGCATCTATATTTTTTTTATTATCATCTATAAAAACGGATTCCTCTGGCTTTATATTGTATTTCTCAATTAATAAATGAAAAATCTCCATATCTGGTTTTTTTACATTTACTTCATACGAAATAATTTTTCCATCAATATACGCAAAAAAGTTGGCCTTTTTTTCCAGTTCTTCAAAAAACTCCCTGCCATAATTCGATAAAAGATAAATATGATAGTGTCTCGCTTTCAAGTCTATTAAGAATTGTTCTACTTCCTTATCAACAATTGTAAATTCAGAATAAGCTTTAGAAAACTCATTCAATTCATTTCTCAGATTAGGCTGTTTTTTTTGAGCAATCGATATCATTTCTTCCAGGAAATCTTTCCCAAATCAATTTGCTGCCAAAGTTCACTATCTAATGTAAGGTCCTTAATTTTATTTTGAGTATCTTTACTCCTCCCTTTAATCCCCATACATTCTTTCCAATAAGACCGCACCAACACTCTTCCTATGTCAAACACAACATTTTTAATCACTTCACTGCCATCCTTCCCGTAAACCATATTTCTGAAATTATTGCTACTCCGATAAACAAAATTCCTAATATAATGATAACAACGTTACGACCAGCTTTTTCTCTTCCGTGAAGTACGATTCCCAACCCGCCATATACTACCAGCAATGCACTCATTAACACTACAATACTACATACATTTTCTATAAAAGTACCTTCTCTGGTAATTCCCAGCGAACCAATTGTAAAGCTAATCACTGCTACAAAAAATCCCAAAATTTCCAAATTTTCTGTTTTTAGTGAATTATACTCTTCTTTAATCTTTTGCAGTGTTTCTGTCTGCTGCTGTGCTACAGCGTTCAATTCTCTCCTTGTAGTTTCTAACATATGACTGTTTTTGATGAACAGCTCATAATTTCTATATGTCATAACTCTAGTATTATACTGTTCTCCTGCTTCTCCAACATCCAAGCCTCATTAATAGACTTTAATGCAATCTCATAATATTGTTTTCTTTTATCCTCCTCTAACTCACATTCACTCAAAATTGAATAGATTCTTGCCCGGGTCCACAAAAACTTCGGGTATTTGTTAATTGCTACCTTATCAATGATCTCCTGCGCTCTTCCTATATAATTATGTCCAATTTCTTTGCGAATCGACTCCGTTCCCTGTTCATAGGTATTAGCAACCAACATACAAAAATCGTGTGTCACACCATCGTTATCTTCAAATTTTTTACTAAGATTTTCCGCATAATGCAAACTTTCTTCCGGTGACATACTGGGAATATTTATTTCCAGCCTTAAATGCAGAATTTGAAATGCAGGATTAGAAGAATATTTTTCCTCATACTTTGTTTCCAGTACTTTTATCTCCTGATATTTTTTATTTCTTCTCAAATAAGTATGAAGCACACATAATGCCAAAAATGCCCGTTCATCTGAGTCATCATTAATAATCTTCTCTAATTCTTTTAAATTTTTTTTCATTCTTAAAATTTCCATACCGCGATACAAACTCTGAAATTTTTGAATCATATTCCCTACTGGTATTTGAGAGATTCGCCGTCTCATGATACAAGTTTTGAAATTTATCTTCGAAATTCATACTCACCGTTCTCTCCCATGTATTCGGATATTTGAAACAAATTTTCATATCCTCTTAGTAATTGAGTCACATTACTTAAATAAAATTCCGCACACTTACTCAACCCGATAATTACTACAGCTGCTGCTCGAATGTCCAGTAAAGGAAACTCCTGCATATTCAAGTATTCATTTCGTTGATCCTTATCCATATTTTTTAAAATTGCTAAATTCCTAAAAATTTCAATTTCCAAGCCCGGATAAATCTGCTTTAACTGCGCCAGATAGCGATATCTGTCATTAAATACTTTATCATAAATAAAAGTTTCTTCTTCACTATCTATACATAATATTGTCAGCAAAGGCTGCCAATCCGTACATAAATCAGGATAATGTCCAAAAACCATATGATGAGAATACGTCTTCCCATTTTTAGGAAGGTCAATACGTACACTTTTCTTATCGTATTTTATATTTACATTAAACTCTTTCACTTTTTTTATTAGTTCGTCAAGATATAAGTTGTTTTGGCCTAAATATAAAAAGTTTTTTTCTTCATAAATTGCATCTACTAACTGTGTAACCAAAACATTTCTGTCAATCGGTACAATAATTTTCTGGCAAAGTGAAACAGTTTCATCCCTTCGACTATCAATTCGAATTGTTCTTCCACACCGATCAACTTGATATCCTAATTTTTTTATGCTCTCCAACAAAAAAAGAATTTCCGGTTCTATTGATGCGTGCCTAATAACTGTAACTCCTTTACCTAACAGAGCAAAATAAACAGCCATAGATGTAGCTGTAAATGAAGCAAAAATAGGTATCTCTATCTGCTTATCCCCTTTCCATTGCTTGTACTCAAGGAGCATTGTGTCATTGTCAAATTTCATATATACGCCAAATACTTTCATCACGTACAAATACAAGTCTAAAGTTCTGTCACCAATTTTACATCCCGCAGGTGTTTTCTGAATAATAACACGATGATGTTTATTCAAAAGCATCGGCACCATATTCATAATCCCCCAAGAATAACACAATTCATCATTGATTACAAACTCATTTTGTATTTGATTAGACTTTTCCAAAACCTGTCTTAAGTAAAAAACGTCCAAAATCTGAGGAGCATTTTGAATCTTTATTTCCGGATGTAAAAGTTTCAAAGGAATTACTCTGCTATATGCTTGCTTAGATCCCTGAATATTCGCAGATTTATCCCCAAAGTGTTTTTTTGTTCCCGCTATTTTACCATATTTAATAATAATCTCACGATTAATATGATTTTTTATATACTGTTTTATTTTTTCGGAAACACATAGCTCTTCTACTTCACTCCAACGATATTCAACACTGCTCTGTTCAAAATATTCACTACAAGTAAATACCCACACATATTGTATCAAAGTACCCTGTTTTTCAATGGTATCTTCATACCTTTCACTTGTCATATAGAAATTATAATTCTGCCTTAATTTTTGAAAATATAATTTTTTAACCAAAGCTTCAACTGTTCCTATCTCATGTTTATCCTCTAACATACCCCAGTTATCATTTTCTTTGATTAACAAAACCTTCCTTGTCGCATAAGATACCGTAATTATTCTAATATATTTTTTCATATTCTTTTATATAATTGTTCTGAAACAATCATATCTCCTCATACATAATTACCCTTCGTTTTTGCATATATAGTAACTTTTACATATATTGTACTACTTTTGTTGTCAAAATGCATTTTTCTTTCATCGACATAATTCGACATCTTATCTTTCATATACGTACCTTGTCACTTCAGGCGATAGACTTAATGACATCACCTTTCCAATAATGCCAAAATTTAGAATTGTGAGCTGATCTTATTTAGCTTTATGGATGTTTTCGGTACTTTACTGGTCATAAAAAAGACAGTATTGCTATAATGACTACAAAGATTATAAGAGCTCTTTTTATAAAGTGCTCGAACCTGACACTTATACCGTTTTCCATATTTCAATCCAGTTATCCTACCACTCTCCGATAAGAAAGTCTTGGTTTTAACTTGGGAGATAAAGAAAAAGTGAATCCAGCAGATAGGATATTCGTAAACGATAGAATGGTTTACGGATATTCGTCATTTTTACTAATAGATGAATACTATATATAGATAATAGGCCGGCAGATGATTTGACATTTACTCTAAAATGATGCATATATTATAATTAATCATTATAAAAATATGCATCAGATATTATTGCATCTATATTTCCCCATTTTCCGTGCTGCTCAATTCTCACAATCTTAGCCCCTTCAATATTAATACCATTACTAAAATCTGCATCTTCAGGTTTGATAAATTATCTAATCCATCTACTTCATAAATCAGATTTTTCGTTCCATTTTCATCCACTATCCAAATTTGAATATCTGCAAAACAATCGTTCTCTGTCTCTTTGGCAACATGTATAGCACCTTTCATTTTTTTATACTTCCCATTCAGCAAAAACGAAATTTGTCCCGTTCCATTTATCAAAACCCCCGAAAATTCATTTCCATTTAAGTCACTACGTATTCCGCTATTTGTGCTAGCACAAGAATCAATATCATAAATTTGAGCCTTTGAAATAGCTAGTTTAGAATCATCAATATCACTAATAATGTCCATTTTTTGTCATCCGTCTTACACATTTTATCATAATATTCTAATATTCTTTCTACCGTATTCAAATTGAAATATGTTTGATTATTAATTAATGCCACAGACTTATCTTCACTTGGTAAATTCATCCCATCTACACCTATTTGCCAATTCTCAAAGGCAACGTCTACATAATCATTTAATTTCATTAATAGCTCCTGATTACTGCTTTCCAATTCTGAAAGTTTAGCTTGACTTTCATCTAACTCTGCCTGTAAATTACTTTTTTCTTGATCCGCATTTTCCGCATCACTACTCTGTTGTTCTTCTAAACTATCTATTTTAGAATTTGCACTTTCTAACTTTTCTTCTAATTTCTTCTTTTCTGAATTTAGCAGTTTTTACTTCTTCCTGATTCTCATTATATTGTTGAATAAGCCAATTTAAAATCTCTTTGTCAGATTTTTCAGCAACATTTCCCAATTCTATAGTATTGGTATTATTTATTATAGTGTTAGTCATACTGTTTCCCTCTGTATGCATTCCACCATAATAAGCTGCCGCACCCATCCCTATTCCCCCAATAATTTCCACTATTATCCTTGTTATATTTTTCTCTTTCATGTGCTCTCCCTCTTTTACTCATTATGTTATCAACAGGTCAGGTGCTTGTATAGTTTCAGATGATTCAGGAATTCCGTTTTTTCAATACTATAGACCAAGGCGAAGATATCTGCTCTACATACATTTTGGGCAAATAATTAATTGCAATGTCCTATATATGCATTATTCATCTATATTTTTACTTAACCTCTTCTTCTAATGATTTTCCATCAGCTATATGTCTTTAATTTCTCTCTCATTAATGTGCCTTTTTTAACTTTTTCTGTGTCATGGTCTGCAGATTAACCGGTAATGCTTCTGTTCGCTACGAAGATTTCCGATGCACATTGTGCGGCA
>ENA-OQHY01000950-OQHY01000950.1-human-gut-metagenome-genome-assembly--contig:-NODE-950-length-13985-cov-1.699019_pt1 | contig 13985 bp, 20 predicted proteins | sample MGYA00242570_ERZ504733 | MGnify/ENA primary metagenome ERZ504733 (study PRJEB26092, sample SAMD00036219) | human gut metagenome | host: Homo sapiens | study: EMG produced TPA metagenomics assembly of...
CGAGACTTTCCGGCTGCAGCCGGGAGGCGCTTGTGGAGTTCTCGGCCTGCTGTATCGAGAATTCCAGGGATCTTTTCCAGGTCCTTGAGGCGGAATACCGGAAAAATGTACGCGAAAAACCTTACCCTTTCACGCCTCTCCGAGGCCCATACGATTGATGAAAGGTAGTAAAGGCAATCCTTTTTTCTTTCGCCTTTAATTCCTGATAGCGTTTTAGTACCTGTTCGTAAGGAAGTGCTTCTATTTCATCTAAATTTTTTTCATCGCAGATTGCAACGGCATAAAGGATGGTATAGTATGTTTTTCCTGTTCCTGGAGGACCATACAGAATCAGATTTTTATCAAATTCCATAGCGTTGTTTCTCCTTTGTTCTTATACTTTGGCTTTTATCTTTTAAGAGATGTAACTCTACTAGTACAGCGTAAATTAAGTAGCTGCTAACTAGATAAAGTATAACAAAAAGCCTTGAGAAAGTAAAATAGATTTCTCAGGGCTTTTGGTTAATTTTTATTTTAAATCTTCTACTTCAACAACAGTACCATCTCTCCAGATTCTTTCTAAATCATAAAATAAACGGTTTTCTTCATCGAAGATATGAATCACGATATCTCTGTAATCCATCAGAATCCAGTTTGCATTCTGATATCCTTCAATTTGTTTCGGTTCATATCCGGCTCTTCCGAGTGTTTCATCCACATTGTCGGCCATCGCCTGAACCTGATTATGGTTTGTTCCGCTTGCGATAATGAAATAATCTGCAAGGGTAGATACGTTTTCAATGTTGATAACTTTAATTTCAAGTGCTTTTTTATCGTCTAATGCATCACAGGCTAATTTTGCAAGTTCTTTGCTTGTCATAAAGCGCTCTCCTTTTTTTCTTGTTGCTTTGTTTCATGTAACTGTCTATAAAATTCAAATGCATCTTTCGTTTCAGGATCGAGTGTTTTAGGATTTTCCAAGATACTCTAAGGTATCCCGCAAAATTTCATACATACATTCATCAATATCATAAAAAGCAGTTTGGCGGATTTTGGCAAGATTTGGAGCTTTCTCTCTGTTTGGCTCAATATAATCCGCAATGTAAATAATTTTTTCCAGCATCGTCATATCTGCTTTTCCGGTTGTATGCCAGCGAATAGAAGAAAGAATCTCTTCCTCTTCTACCTGATATTTTTCTTTTGCAAGAAACGCTCCTAATTTAGCATGTAAAAGAAAAGGAGCCTGAGCTTCAATTTCTGAAATTTCTATCTTATTTTTCTCGCAAAGTTTTATTTTTTTTCGTCCGGTATACACTTTGCACAGTCATGTAGCAGTCCTGCAACTCTGGCTTTTTCTAAATCACAGCCATAAGCCATTGCCAGTGCGGCTGCTGTATACATAACTCCTTTTGTATGTTCATAACGCTCTTTTTCTTGATGCTTTTTCACTTTTTTTGCAAATGCTTTTAAATCATATTGCATGTTCATCACATTCCTCGTAGATATGGTTTTGTTTGATGTACTCAATTACGCTGTCAGGAATATAATAGCGGATATTTCTTTTACCTGCGACCCAGGAAGCAGTAAAGCGGAAGAAATATCAATATTTAAGGTTTTCAGCTTTTTAAAACTACCATTGTATTTTTTGGTCAGATAAGAAATCGTCTCATCTAACGCTTCCTCTTTGGTATGATTTCTGGTTGCAACTACAATAATGCCGGCCTGACAGATTCGTGCAGGTTCTTTCCATTCATCAAAGTCAAAAAGAGAATCTGCACCTAAAATAAAATAATATTCCGTATTCGGATGTTTTTTATTTAAGCGTTCCAAAGTACGATAGGTATAAGTAAAACCATCTTCGTTCATTTCCTCTAAAGAAAGAGAAAAATGAGGATTGGAAGCAATCGCACGTTTTACCATTTCGCATCTTTGGTCATCCGTTGCACGGTGTGCTCGGTTTCGTTTATGAGGTGGATTTCCAGATGGCATAAACAGCACTTCATCTAATTGAAACTGCTCATAAGCGGTCTCTCCTAATATCAGATGACCGATATGAATCGGGTCAAATGTTCCACCCATAATGCCGATTCGTTTTTTTCGTTTATCCATAATTTGCCTCTTATCTAATCTGATTCTGGCAGATACAAAACCAAAACCGTGTTTCTGTTTTTAATTATTTTGGAAGTACGATTTTTTTTCTTTTTCCTTTTTTTGCCCTCTTTATAAAGGAACAATTTTCTTTCCGATTACCTGAACAACCTTGTGATTTCGTACGTTCTGCTAATACCTGAGCGATTTCTTTCGGGTCATCCATGCAGTTTTGAAGAACATTGATTTTAATCAGTTCTCTGGCTTCAAGTGCTTCTGCAACGGATGCTGTATTTTCAGGAGTCAGGCTTGCTTTCCCAATCTGTAAAATCGGGTCCATCGTCATAGCCAGACTTTTTAAATAAGCACGCTGTTTACTTGTCATATTATCTTCCCCTTTCTGGTTTTTATTTATAATAATCAAAATCAAATCCATACATACGAACGGTATCGCCTTCCTGGATTCCGGCTTTTTCTAAGTCTTCTAAGATACCACTGTCTTTTAAGAAACGTTGGAAGAAAGAGAAACCTTTTTCGGAATCTAAGTTGGTATAACCCAGCATTTTTTCAATCTTCGGTCCTTCCATATGGAATAAATGCTCGTCCTCTTCATCCTGATAAACGGTATAAGGAAGATTTTCTGTGATTAACATATCTTCCGGGAAGAATTCCTGTTCAAAGACAACCGGCTCTTTCTCAATGGTATCAAGCAGTCCTTTTACATAATATAACAGCTCTTTTACTCCTTTTCCGGATACGGCGGAAATTGCAAATACTTTGATTCCCTGTGGTTCAAATTCCTGACGGATTTTTTCTACAGGGTCTTCGTCCTCCGAATAAATTGCATCAATTTTATTTGCTGCAATGACCTGTGGAACTTCTTTTAATTTTTGGTCATAAGCTTCTAATTCTTTGTTGATTTTGTAAATATCGTCTATTGGGTCACGTCCTTCTGTAGAAGCTGCATCTACTAAATGAATCAAGACACGACAACGTTCAATGTGACGTAAAAACTGATGACCAAGTCCGACTCCTTCGGAAGCTCCTTCAATCAGTCCTGGAATATCTGCGATAACAAATCCATTGCAATCGTCTAAATCAACCACTCCAAGGTGCGGATTTAAAGTCGTAAAATGATAATTGGCAATCTGTGGTCTTGCATTGCTGACTCTTGAAAGGAAGGTAGATTTGCCTACATTTGGAAATCCTAAAAGTCCAACATCAGCAATTACTTTTAATTCTAACTGAACTTCTAATTCCTGTGCCGGCTGTCCTGGCTGGGCATATTTCGGAACCTGCATGGTAGCTGTCGCATAATGCATATTTCCTTTTCCGCCACGTCCGCCTTTTAATACAATCTGACGCTGATTTTCGCCAGACATATCTGCAATGACTTTACCGGAAGTTGCTTCTTTGATTACCGTTCCTTCTGGAACTTTTAAAACAATATCTTTTCCATCCGCACCGTGACAGCGTTTTTTTCCACCTTCCTGTCCGTTTTCTGCGGCATATTTTCTTTTATGTCGATAGGTCCGTAAGGGCATTGAGGCTTTATCCACTTCAAAAATGACATCTCCGCCTCGTCCTCCGTCACCGCCGTCTGGTCCGCCATTTGGGACATAGAGTTCTCTACGGAAGCTTACATGACCATCTCCGCCTTTTCCTGAGCGGATAATAATCTTTGCTCTATCTGCAAACATAATAACCTCTATCTTTCTTTATAATCTATATAAAATAAAGTGGACAAGTCCACTTTTCCTACGTTTACCAATATATAAAAAGTGGCTTCAAACCTGAACGATTTGAAGCCTCTTTTTTAAAACTTATTCTGCAGTTACTGGAACAACAGAAACCTGTTTTTTATCTCTGCCTTTTCTTTCAAAACGAACAACACCATCTACTAATGCAAATAATGTATCGTCTCCACCGCGTCCAACATTCACACCTGGATGAATTTTTGTTCCACGCTGTCTGTAAAGAATGTTTCCGGCTTTTACAAACTGTCCGTCTGCTCTTTTAGCGCCCAGTCTCTTGGATTCGGAATCTCTACCATTCTTAGTAGAACCAACACCTTTTTTATGAGCGAAAAACTGAAGGTTCATTCTTAACATGCCTTACACCTCCTCGAATATAACATCAATATATTGCATATTTTCTTCTTCATTCTCTATTCCCTGAAGTCCTAAGATTAGAGACTTCAGCAGCAGGGTTGTATCATCAGAGGGGTTATCCTGCTCCAGTCGAAATTCAATCCGTCCATCCTCTTCTTTTACATCTGCTGTAAATACATCCGAGGTAAAAGCTTCGATGGAATTGATTGCATTTAAGACAAGGGCGGATACCGCTGCACAGATAATGTCTTCACCTGCATTTGCATATCCCGCATGATCCCATGCGTCAAATCCAATTACAACACCATTTTTTTGATAAAATGTAACTTTTGTCATAATTAAGCGTTGATTTTTTCGATTTTAACTTTGGTAAACTGCTGTCTATGACCGTTTTTCTTGTGGTATCCGGTTTTTCTCTTATATTTGTAAACGATAACTTTTTTTGCTTTACCGTTTTCAACTACAGATGCAGTTACAGATGCATTAGCAACATCTTCGCCAACTTTTAAACCATCGTTGTTTACAGCAAGAACCTGGTCAAATGTAACAGTTTCGCCAGCTTCTGCTCCAAGTTTTTCTACTCTGATAACATCGCCTTCGGCTACTTTGTACTGTTTACCACCTGTTGCAATAATTGCGTACATATGGCACCTCCTATTATCATTACTCGCCAGAATATGGTGACTGACTTTTTCACAGTGCTTAAAACCTCTCTGTGCGGCATACTCGAATATCTTAGCACGCTTTTTTAAATTCGTCAATTATCTTTTGCTGAAAAAATACATTTTTTTCTTAAATTCTTTTCCGTCAAGTACTGCCTCTTTTAAACAGTTCCCTTCATAAACCAGCTTTAATGAAAAAAATGGATGATTCTCCTGTAATAATCTCAAAAAAATCCGGTCTCCTTCCCAAAGATTTAAGTTAAAGATTTCGTTCTTATCGACCCATTTTAAGACTCCCTCATTGCAGTCACAAAGTGTTCCTTCATAGTCATCTGCGGTATACAGGCACATGTATTCCGTTAATTCAGAACCCTTATCCTTTAATATAAATGTTACAATTCCGCGGAAATGATAAGAAGTTAGAGCAAGACCTGTTTCTTCTTTTACTTCCCTTAACAGACAGTCCTCCGGACTCTCATCTTTTTCAAAATGTCCTCCGACACCTATCCATTTTTCTTTATTGACATCATTTTTCTTGGATATGCGGTGAAGCATAAGATAACTGTCTTCTTTTTCAATATAGCAAAGCGTTGTAAGCATGGATTTCATAGTTTTTTCCTCGATTTTTATTCTTCTGCCAGTTCTTCAGCAAGAGATTTCTTGATTTTCTTTCTGGTTACCTCTACAATGTTTAATTTTGTAATATCTACCACATTTCCTTTTACTGGGTCTTCATTTAAATAACGCTGAAGCACATGCGTTAATTCTTTTTTGTCTTCTTCTCTTTTTAAATTAATAAAATCAATTAAAATCATGCCGGAAAGGTTACGCATACGAAGCTGTCTTGCAATTTCACCTGCTGCCTCAAGATTGATTTTCGATAAGTCTCCTGCGCTTCCTTTTTTCCAATATATTTTCCGGTATTTACATCAATCGAAACAAAAGCTTCTGTCTGTTGAATTACCAGAAATCCACCGGATTTTAACCAGACTTTTTCAGAAAGTGCCTCTTTTAATGCTTTTTCAATCGAATAAACTTTACAAAGCGGCAGTAAGTCATCTTGATAAAAACGCAGTTTCTTTGCTTCTGTTCCATAATACTCTAAATAAACCTGGATGGTTTCAAACAGTTCTTTATCATCCGTTACAATCTCTTCCAGCTCATCCACATACAAATTTTGAAGTACCTGAAGGTAGGAGGGCATGGAAACAAAAAGCTTTGAAAAGCAGGTTCTCATTCCTGCTTTTTTTTGAATTTCTTTTAACTGACCATAAAGCTGGTCTAATTCTTCAAATTTGGTATCTTCTGCATGCATACTATTCGTGCGAAGAATGACTCCAGCATCTTCTGGAAGATGAGCTTGTAAAAGTTCTCTTAATTCCTGTTTTCTCTGTGCTTTTAATTTTCCGGAAAAGCCAAGCGGTTCAAATTTTGAAGTCAAAACAACATAACGCCCTGCCAGATTTAAATCACAGGTTACGCAAGGGAGTTTGCCGCGAATCGGCTCTCTGCACACCTGTACTAAAAGTTCGTCTCCAATGCAAACTCGATTGTTTTTTTTCTGATTTACGAAGAATGGCTCTGCTTTTTCCTCTAAGGAATAATAACATACAGTTCCATTTTCAATTTCAATAAAAGCCGCACGAATGTTTTCGGCAATATTTTTTACTTTTCCAATATAAATATTTCCAAGAATAGAGGCTTCCTTTTTTTATAAAGGTCAAGCTGACAGATTTTATAGCCGATATCAAGTGCTGCGACAATTTTTTCTTTTCCTTTGACATGCATAGGAGTGATAATTAATTTACTCAATTTCTTCTCCTAAATCCTCTAAGGAAACCAGATTTCTTGCTTCGTCACTACCAGTATCTGCATAAAGCTCACAACGATGAATCATAAATTTTAGATTATCATAAGGAATCTCCATAAATGCCGCAAATGCTTCCATCACAAGTTCTGGTTTTGTATTATTGGAGCTGCCTGCTGCAAGCTGCATAAAAATTTCATCCTTTTCTTCTAAAGAAAGTTTATAAATAAATGGACGAATATCTAATTCTTTTTCACTTTTTTTCGTTTTCTTTAAAATAACAATTTCTTTTTGTGCTTTAAATTCTTCTAATTTCTCTTTCCAGTTCTCTGGAAGTTTTGCAGTTTCATGGAATTTCAGACGATAATCTGCTGCTGCAACCAGCGACATGGCTTTGGAAGCTTTACCATCCTCTACCTGGCGGATGCTTAAAATCTTCATCCCTTCTGCCATTGCATCATTTAAGCGTTTTACCATATCAGAAGAAGTCGTTGCACTTTTTAATTCCATATCGAAGTATTCACCGGTACTTGTAATTCCAACTCCGAGAGGTGAGGCAAATGACATAATCATATGTGGACTGAATCCTTCTGAAAATGCGACATCTAATTGGCACGTTTGACTGCCTTTTGGAAATAGCGCATAATATCCAGATGACCGATAAATTTCATAGCCCCTTCTTTTGCAAATTTTACCCTAACCTTCAACGCATACCCCTCCTTTGTATTTTCCTGCACCACAGCCGGAACATTTCATACGGCAGTTTGGCGTTACTGTTTCTTCCATTGCTGTTTTCCATTCTTTTTGTAAAAATTTCTTTGTTACGCCGGCATTGATGAAGTCCCATGGCAGAAGTTCATCAAGCGGACGCTGTCTTAGAGTATAAAATTCAGGGTCAATATTTAATTCTTCAAATGCTTCCATCCATAAATCATAACGGAAATATTCGGACCATGCATCAAAGAGAGCACCCTTTCTATAAGCAAGTTCTAACACATCAGCAACTTTACGGTCACCTCTTGCTAAAATTCCTTCTAATACCGTAACATCTGCTTCGTGATAGTTATATTTAATACTCTTTTGATTTAACTGGGCACGAATTTCTGATTTTACGATTTTAGCACGTTCAAGATATTCTTCTTTTTTACACATCGGAGCCCACTGAAATGGGGTAAATGGTTTTGGAACAAAGAAAGACGTACTTACCACAATCTGACATCTTCCATGACGTTGGTCTTTTGGAATTTCATAATATTTTTTTGCAACTTCTTCTGCCAGATGCGCAATTCCTTTCATATCTTCTTCCGTTTCTGTTGGAAGTCCTAACATAAAATAGAGTTTTACACGAGACCAGCCACCCTGAAAGGCTTTAAAAGAGCCATTTAAAATATCTTCCTGAGTCAGACCTTTATTAATTACATTACGCATTCTCTGTGTTCCTGCTTCCGGTGCAAAGGTCAGACTGCTCTTTTTGATATCCTGTACTTTACTCATAACATCCAAAGAAAAGCGTCAATACGAAGCGATGGAAGCGAAATATTTACATTACGCTCGGAACACTCTTCAATTAAAAAGTCAATTAGCTCTGGAAGCTTGGAATAATCACTGGAGCTTAAAGAACTAAGAGAAATTTCCTCATGCCCCGTACTTTCCAGCATTTCTTTTGCGGTTTCCTTTAAAAATGCTACGTTTTTCTCACGGGTCGGACGATAAATCATACCTGCCTGACAAAAACGGCATCCCCGAATACAGCCTCTCTGAATTTCCAGTGTAACACGATCCTGAGTTGCCTTAATAAATGGCACAACAGGTTTCTTTGGATAACAGACATTGTTAAAATCCATAACGACCTGTTTATCAATCGTTTCTTTTGCATGTTCATTATTTGGATGAAATGCTGCAAGTGTTCCATCCTCGTTGTATTCGGCATCATAAAATGCCGGAACATACAACCCTGGAATTTCTGCTGCCTTTTCCAAAAATTCTTTTCTGCTCTTTCCGGAGTTTTTTCCAGATTTTATATTCATCTAACAGTTCATCAAATACCGTTTCCCCTTCTCCGATATAGAAAATATCAAAAAATTTTGCCAGCGGTTCTGGGTTATATGCACAAGGTCCGCCACCCATCACGATTGGGTCATCTTCACTTCGCTCGGAAGCATGAAGTGGAATCTGGCTTAAATCTAAAATCTGAAGTATATTAGTATAGCACATCTCATACTGTATAGTAATACCAAGAAAATCAAAATCTTTAATGTTATCTTGAGACTCTAATGCGAAGAGGGGAATATTTTCTTTTCGCATAATGGCATCTAAGTCCGGCCACGGGGAATAAATGCGCTCGCACCAGGTATCCTCGCGTCTATTGAACATATCATATAAAATCTGAATTCCGAGATGGGACATCCCGATTTCGTAGACATCCGGGAAGCACATCGCAAACCGAATGTCTACCTCATTTTTGTTTTCATTACTGAATTGATTTCATTCCCGATATAGCGGGCTGGCTTCTCGATTTCTAGTAATATTTCATCACTTAATGCTAGTTTTCTCAATTTTTACCTCTTTCTTTTTGTGCAAATTTAATAGCGAATTGAGCAATTAAATTTGCAACCCTCTTTTAAATTTTTGCTATTTTGCTGATTAGATTAATACAAATAGCAAGAAGAATTTTCAATAAATTTTGCTGATTTTTAATTTTACGCCCAAGCTATATTTTTTCTGATTTTGATACTATCTGATATACATTGATATTCATTTATAAACCCCGATATTTTCTTAAATTATTTATAATTATGCGGAATTTATCCATGCTTTTGTATAATTATACATTTATGCATTTTGCACAAATCGTATGGGCGTAATTCGGTTGTTTCCTTATGGCTGAAAGCGATTTACTATTTTTTGATAATCATCATCTGTTATAGGCAAATATTCAATTGTAATTTTAGACGCATGCTTTTCACGAGAACAATATTTCAGATATTCTTCCTGCAATATAGAACAATCGTAGGCAGTTTCTTCCGTATGGACATAAACGTTTTCTGTGAAATCAGGTGTACTATGTCCTAAAAATACAGATACAGCTTTCATATTTACAGAATTATTTTTTAATACACTTGCATATATATGGCGCAAATCATGCCAATGTATATTCGGTAATCCGCACATACAAAGCAAGAAATGAAATTGGCGTCCGAACGAAGTTCTTGTGTAAGATTCTCCGTTTATACGGCAACAAATATAATCATTGTCTTGAAAATCAGGAATTTCTTGCTTTAACTTTTGATATTGTGCTCTTTTAAGCAAGATTTCGTCTAACACCCAATTTGGAACTGGAATAGCTCGAATTCCTCTTTGCGTTTTAGTTGTAGTTGTAGTGACATCGCTAAAATTTGATTCAGGCTCATCAGTTATATCGTCTGAATCATAAACAACGAGTTTATGCCCTATTTGGCGTCTAATATAAATGGTACCTGCTGTAAAATCTATATCTGCATACTTGATAGCAATTGTCTCCGAAATACGTGTTCCTATGCAGAGAGATAATAACAGCGGCATATACATTTCGGCAAAATTTTCCTTACAAGTATAAAGCAATAATTGAATTTCTTCAACTGTGAATGGAACAATATTTCTATTTTTTTTGGCATTACTACCTTTTTTGTATTTTCGTATGCAGCAAGTGCTGGATTATATTTAATATAGTTATGTAAAACAGCAAATGAAAACATATCCTTGAGCCGTTTTCGAGCATCATCACGAATTGAATTTGCTTTAATTGCTTTAATCGCTTTTTCTAAATCTTGAACCGTGATATTTGTCAATCTCTTCTTTCCCAGGGTAGAAATTAAATGGTTGTATAATAAATTTTGTAATTTACAAATGTTGAGTATCTAATATGGACTTCATCGACCTTATGGTAATAAAGCCAATAATCACAGAATTCAGAAAAAGTATACTGAAAAGGAATATACGTCTTATTTATTAATTCTGTGATAAGACATTCTTTTGCTTTGTTTGCCTCCTTTAACGAAGAAAATCCAGTAAGTAGCTTATCTATTGTATCACCCGATTTGAAAATCAGTTTGAACCGAATGCGATATTTGTCTCTATCTTTTGATATACCATTACCACGAAATTCGTGTGCTATGATAGGACCATAAAAGAAAGAAGGGGAAACATTTGGTTTAATTACTTTCTTCTCCATAGCTTATTCTCCATCGTTAACGTATGGCGCAAATGTAGAGATAACATCTTTTGTGCCTTCTCTTGCATCCATAATTCCACAATAAATATTTAATGTGGTTGTAACGGATTTGTGTCCCAACAAGTGACTGATTTGTTCTAATGGGACTTCTTTTTCCAACAAAATAGTAGCAAATTGATGTCGTAATGTATGTACAGATATTTCTGGAACTAATGCTTCTTTGCAAACTCGTTTTACTGCTGCAAGCAAAGCTGTTTTCTTTTTTCGTGTTCCCGTATGACTTAATGAAATATATTCTTCTTCAACATTTGCTCCCCTCTTTTTGCATTTCGAATTATTACTTGATTGTATTTCTTCTTGCTCTCAAGTTCCGAAAAAAAGAACTTTGGAATCTTTAAAAGTCGTGCGCTTGTAGATTTTGGCTCCTTTTCTTCTGAATAATAAGAATATTCGAAATTATCATTGCTCTCAGCTAAATGGTAATTCGTTGTATATTGTCGGGAAATGCGTAAGGTCTGTTTGGAATGCATCTTCTTATGATATTGTCAATATAGTCAGCTGTAACATAGGGAAGCAGAATATCTTGTTCTACGCTTGGCAGAATAAGATTTTTTGTTGCCCAAATTCCGATTGCCTTCGTTGAATTTTGATAATTGGGAATAAAAATTGTTTTAAGCCAATAATCAACATATTCTTTAAACGTATATTCGGCATTTGCTATTCTTTTTATTTTTTTTAAATCTTTTTGGAATTGTTTATCATCTATCTCTTTGAATTGTACTGCTTCTTCTTTTGTTTTAAGCCCTTTTTTGACTTCGTATGAAATAGTAAAAGTGGATAAATTAACAATTCGTCTTTCATATCTCCATTCGTTATTTACAAAGAATACATTATTCGATTCTATAATAATCTCCTCCATTCTGTATCGCAAAATAGAGAAACCAACAAATATTTTTGCAAAGATTTGGTTTCTTAATCATTCTCCATTTAACCATTTGTCAAAGCTTGTTTTTGGAATACGATAATTTTCGCCAACTTTAATAACTTTAAAGGGCTTTCCTTCTTTATAAACTTTTTTTACGTATTCATAAGCTTTTGTGCGACTAATATTAAGAAGGTCTTTAATATTAGTAACTGTATAAATTTTTGATTCCATACTTTTGTCTCCTTTTCTTTTGAAGATAAGCGTAAAGGCATTGGCGTCTCCTCTTCTATTTTGTTTATTGGTCGTACCGACTGGGAATTTTTACTTCCGCGTAAGTAATTATCCAAATAAATATTCATACATAACAAATCACCAGGTTTTAATAACTTGGGGTGATTTTATACATTTACGAATGGAATTCAGTTCCGTTTGTGTTATGGCGTAGGCAATTCCGGAATCCAATTTTCTTGAATAGGCTTTTGCAATTTTTGCGGAGTGCAATCATTGTAAAAAGCTGAGTTCTGAGCAACAGCCATATCGATAATCCAGAATTCAGTTCCGTTTTGCATAACATCAATACTCCACTGTCCTGACAAATTCAAATTAGGCAGAATTTCCTGAACATGAGAAAGAACAGTGTTCTTATTTTCTGTATATCTTTTCATTAGCTTTTCTTCATGCATGGAATAAATAACATAATCGTGTTTATTGTCTGGCTCATTAGAATCCGGAGAATTTCCAAATCGCTTTTTCATTGTTTCCGGTTCCCAATAAGGAGAAATACCAATGATTTTATCAGTATCACAATCCACAAAAACGCGATATTCGGTATGGAGCGGGAGTCCTTTATAGATACAAGGATTATTTTCCTTGTCCGGAATAAACTCTCTTACGACCCATTCATTTGTTGTAGACACACCGTAGATGCATGGATGACAAAGTGGAGATGCCATCTGCAGAGCCTGATGATGGATATAAAGCAGGTATTCTCCAAGCTCTTTTACTTCTTTTGCGCTATGTACATATGCATTTCGGAAATCGAACTTTGAAGAATATGTGCCGGTTTTAATAAAGTATTCTTTACTCTTATCGAGCTGAAACGCTTGATATGCCCAGTCATTTACAATTTTCAATGTCGTAGGTGTAAGCATCGCATAATCTTGACGAGTAAGTTGCAACATTGGTAGCGGAACTTTTGCAACCCTGGTCCTCGGAATTTTGAAAAGTCCTGGTCCGAACAGGAATCAACAAGTGCAGGAAACCAATATCCCATCGAATTTGGATTGGTCCCGATAATCGCATAAGTGATTGGGTCTAAATCGAGAATATCTAATCCCTGTCTGAATTGATTATATGCGTCTCGCTTTGCTTTCTGTGTCCCGTATGACGGATTGAGCTTCTCTTTATCCAAAAGGTCGAGATAGCGTTTGTAGTGCACAGAAGAATTTTATAGGATTCATCTGGGATATCAGCTTCATCAGTGTTCCGGTCAGTTGGGGCTGTAAGGCAGGAATCACAGAAAGAACATCATTCAGAGTAACAGGATTTTCGATAGCAGCAGGACTTGTGGAACTCAGTTCTATTTCAGCGTATGTCCGTCATAGTATAAAACAGATGTCTCAGCAACAAGCTCAGAAACAATACGGTCAATAAGAATTGCAAGCGTCATATCGCCTTTGCCAGGAAGTACTTCTTTCTTTTGGTCATTAATATTGTCAATGATAAAAAATAGATTGTTTTTTGACAGCTTTTGAGCTTGTCTGGAATTGACTTTGAAAAAATTATCTGATGTTCTGTTTAAGACTTGTGTGGAATATGCTTTTTCGAACGCTTCCAACGCTTTTGGCGAAGTATGTAACATGGATACAATATCGTCCAGGGACATATTAATTTGTTTTTGCCTTTTTCCTGTCATAATGTTGGATAGATTTTCTAAGAACCCATTCATAAATTTTAAGATCATTCTTGATTGTGATGATGTACTGTTTGGATGCAATGAACAGGCAATTCAGAAGCTGAACAAAGAAAAAGGTACTTCTTACAAGATGTCTGATATTACCAGTTGGGGTACACATAATACAGGTATTGATGAACGCTTAAAATACTTTGCTGACCCTAAGTTTGTTAAAAATCAGCCAGTCTATCCTGGAGCGCAGGAATTTGTTCATAAGCTTTCTAAGAAAGCTGAAGTTGTTATTGCGAC
>ENA-OQHY01000952-OQHY01000952.1-human-gut-metagenome-genome-assembly--contig:-NODE-952-length-13974-cov-3.906983_pt1 | contig 13974 bp, 17 predicted proteins | sample MGYA00242570_ERZ504733 | MGnify/ENA primary metagenome ERZ504733 (study PRJEB26092, sample SAMD00036219) | human gut metagenome | host: Homo sapiens | study: EMG produced TPA metagenomics assembly of...
TAAAAACATTCCAGGTCACGTGAGGGCATTTTTTTTCGATCACATCAATGATTTTGGAAGCATCAGAAATAGTTATTCCTTTTTCATAAAGGATATTTTGATCTTCATCCAGGATCAGTGCACCACTGAATGCAATGGTGCAAACAATGAAAATTATTTTTTTCTATAATAGGACGGATGCCGGAGGGGCTTCGTGCTGACGAAATAGTAAACAGAACACCCTGATCTGTCAAAGTATGAATGGCGGAGCTGGTCAGCGGAGATATAACATGTTCTGAGGTTAGTAAAGTGCCGTCGATATCGCTGAAAACAGCCTGTGGCTTAAATGAAGATGATGGTTTCATATCCGAAATCCTTTCTGTAAAAGATGAGTATCGGTGTTTCTGCATATAAAAATAGCACATAAATAACAAAATAAAAAGGTTTGTTTATGTTTTGTTCATGATATAATAAAGGAAATAATGTTTAAGGACAGAAAAATTTGACTACTCAGAGATTATGTAAGCTTTGTAGAAAGGATATAAGGATCTGTTTTTCTGATAAAGTTAAAGAGTTGATAAGAGTGGAAGGACTGTCCGGCTTTTTAAAATCAAAAAGAAGCAGGTTGATGGGAACAGGAATGGATGAGAACCTGTCTGATGCTGAAAGAAAAGAGGAAGAATTATGGGAATGAATGAAACGCCGTCAGCAGACCGTGTACATATCGGTTTTTTTGGCAAAAGAAATGCAGGAAAATCCAGTATTGTAAATAAGGTGACAGGCCAGGAGCTGGCAGTGGTATCAGATGTAAAGGGAACTACTACGGATCCGGTAAGTAAGGCCATGGAACTGCTTCCTTTGGGCCCGGTGGTGATCATAGATACACCAGGTATTGATGATGAAGGCCATCTTGGAGAGCTTCGCGTCCGCAAGGCGAAACAGGTGCTGAACAGAGTGGATGTAGCAGTTCTTGTAGTAGATGCCACTGTGGGAAAAACCAGTGTGGATGAAGAATTGATCCGTATTTTTAAAGAGAAGGAGATTCCCTATCTGGTTGTTTATAACAAGGCAGATCTGCTGAAAACGAAAGACGGGAACCGGCTTTCTTCAGAAAATAAATTAAACCAGAACGCAGAGCAATCTATTTATGCCAGCGCCGCTACCGGTCAGAATATCTACGAGCTGAAAGAGAGGATCGCTTCTCTGGCAGTAACGGATGAACTGAAATTGCGTCTGGTAGGGGATCTTCTTGAACCATCAGATTTTGTGATTCTTGTAGTTCCCATAGATAAAGCTGCACCAAAAGGCGCCTGATCCTTCCGCAGCAGCAGACCATCCGTGATGTGCTGGAAGCCGGAGCAGCAGCGATCGTGATCAAAGAGGATGAGCTTTCCAATACCCTGGAAAACCTGGGTAAAAAACCTAAGCTTGTGATCACAGACAGCCAGGTTTTTGCCAAAGTCAGTAAGGAAACACCGGAAGATATCTGGCTTACGTCTTTTCTATCTGTTCGCTCGATTTAAGGGGAATTTAAAAGCTGCAGCAGCCGGTGCAGCAGCGATCGACCGGCTGAAAGACGGAGATAAGATTCTGATCTCAGAGGGATGTACCACCACAGGCAGTGTGATGATATCGGAACAGTCAAGCTTCCACGCTGGATCCGTAATTATACGGGGAAGGATCTGGAATTTGAGTATTCCTCCGGAAGAGATTTCCCGGAGGATGTGACGAAGTACAGTCTGATCGTGCATTGTGGCGGATGTATGCTTAATGAGAGGGAAATGCGTTACCGTCAGAAATGCGCACTGGACCAGGAGATTCCCATCACCAATTACGGAATTGCCATTGCCTACATGCAGGGAATCCTGAAACGTTGTGTGGAAATGTTCCCGGATGTGCTGTCTGTTCTGTAAAAGCAGCAGCCATACTGAATCAGCAGAATAAAGGAGTTGCAGACACAATGATCGATCAGACACTAGCACAGGCCCTGCAGAAAGAAATCCCAATACTTACAGCCCAGATCCGAAGTCTCTATGCAGAATTCGATAAAAAATTTCATCTTAACGGAGCGAAGATTCCTATAACGTTTGGCATGGAGCCGGATCTTCTTGGATCGTATACAAGGGGCAGTTACCACGAAAAAGAGCATTTTCATTTTTCCCTGTTGTTTATCGGCTATGCGGTAAAAAATCCGCTGAAAAAAGAGGACAGGATGGATCTTTACAAACATGAATATGCTCATTACATGCAGCATAATTTTCACATTCCCACAGAATACCGATGGCAGCACGGAACTCACGGAAGCGCATGGAAATACTGTTGTTCCCTGACCGGTGCAGCACCAACGCCATATTATAAGGCAGGGGAAGCTCTGATGAAACACGATTACGAGAAAAAACTTAGAAGCCCGATTCATGACCGGACGGTAACAGTGCGAGATACATATCGGAGAGAGCAGCAGCACAGGAACACACAGAACAGCATTGTGCGCTATGAGATAGGAGAGGATATCAGCCATCCGAAATTCGGAACCGGGAATATTGAGCATGTAGAGCAGCTTCCGGGTTCTGTAAGACTTCATATCCGGTTTGGAAAAGAACTGAAAGTGATCGATCAGAAGTGGCTTCTCCGGACAAAATACAAGAAAAATTGAAACTGAGCAAGTAATGAATGCGGATGATTTTATTCGCTTGACTCAAAAAAGAAATGGACATTATTCTGGATATTACAAAGTAATTTTTTAAGACATAAAAAATTCTCCGGTACAGGGAACCTGCTTTCCGGAGAATTTTAAAGTCAGTTTATATTACTCAGCGACCCTCACAAACTGGCTGTTATACAGATCATTGTAGAATCCACCCTAGCCATCAGTTCGTCATGGCTGCCTTGTTCGATAATGCTACCGTCTTTCATGACAAGGATCTCATCAGCATTGCGGATGGTAGACAGACGGTGTGCTACGATAAAGCTTGTTCTGCCCTGCATCATCCGGTCGAAGGCTTCCTGGATCAGCATTTCAGTTCGTGTATCAATACTTGAAGTTGCCTCATCAAGGATCAGCATCGGAGGCAGGCACAGCATAACACGGGTGATGCAGAGAAGCTGCTTCTGTCCCTGGCTTAAGCTGTCTTCATAAAGAATGGTATCCAGACCATCCGGAAGACGGCGGATAAATTCCCAGCTGTGAGACATTTTGGAAGCTTGATCACTTCCTCATCAGAAGCGTCCGGTTTTCCGATGCAGATATTATCACGGACTGTTCCCTGCTTAATCCAGGTATCCTGAAGCACCATACCATAGCTGCTTCGAATGGCATGTCTGGAAACTTCTGTGATGGGTTTTCCATCTACGGAAATGCTTCCGCCGTTCACATCGTAGAATCGCATCAGAAGATTGATAAATGTTGTTTTACCGCAGCCGGTAGGACCTACAATGGCAATTCGTCTGCCTGGTTCTGTGTGCAGATTGAAGTTTTCAATCAGAGGTTTGTCCTCCTCATAGCGGAAGGAAACATTCCGGATATCCACAGCACCTTTTACATCATTAAGAGTTCCGGCAGGATCCGTGCTTTCCGGCTGCTCCTCCAGAAGATCAAAATTCTGGTTGCACAGGCCAGAGCATTCTGAAGCTCTGTGATAACGGAACTGATGTCATTAAATGGCTTCATGTACTGATTTGCATAGGCAAGAAGTACGGAGAGACCGCCAACAGTAAGATGTCCGCCGGGGATCAGAAAAGCACCTGCAAGAGCTACACCTGCATAGATGATATTGTTGACACATCGTGTGGACGGGTTGGTTAGACTGCTGTAAAAAACAGCCTTCTGGCTGGAATCACGGAGTTCTTCGTTGATCGCAGCAAAACGTTCGGAAGAACGATTTTCGTAACCAAAGGCCTGAACCACTTTCTGATTTCCGATCATTTCCTCGATCAGTGCAGTCTGACGTCCACGGGCATCACTCTGCGCACGGAACATCTGGAAGGAATGGGAGGAGATGAATTTCGCCACAAAAAAGCTTACAGGTGTCAGGACAATGATCATCAGAGTGATCCACACATTTTTGGAGAACATGAAGAGCAGGGTTCCGATGATGGTGATGATACCGGAAAACAGCTGTGTAAATCCAAGGAGCATACCATCGGAAAGAATATCCGTATCTGCGATGACACGGCTGATGATATCACCGGTGCTGTGTCCGTCCAGGTAGGACAGAGGAAGCTTCTGGATATGGCGGATGGATCTTGCACGGATATCCTGTACTGTGCGGTAGGTCATACGGTTGTTGATGACACTCATGATCCAGGTGCAATGCCGGAAAATACGATCATGACAAGAATACGGGAAAGATAGAATCCCATTCTTGTAAAATCAACTTCGTGGGCAGCAACGACCTCATCAATGGCATAACCAAAAAGTACGGGAACATACAGCTGCAAAATTACAGTGACTGCTGCCAGGATCACACTTAATACGAGAAGAAAACGGTATTTTCCAATGAAACGTAGTACCTTGAAAAAGGTTGCCATGCTGTTTTTGCTTTTGGCGGTTGTATCTGTTTTACTCATGCCAGGACCTCCTTTCCAGTCGCTTTTTCATATTTGGTACGCTCTTCCGGGAACTGTGAGAAAAAGATCTCACGGTAGGTTTTACAAGTAGAGATCAGCTCCTGATGGGTTCCTTTTCCGGAAAGCTGACCGTCATCCAGTACCAGGATCAGATCGGCCTGGCGGATGCTGGCGGCTCTCTGGGATACCAGGAAGGTGGTTGTTTTTCCACCAAGCTGGTGAAGGGATTTCCGAAGTGCCGCATCTGTGGCAAAATCAAGAGCACTGGCACTGTCATCCAGGATCAGGATCTCTGGTTTTTTCACAAGAGCGCGGGCAATGGTAAGTCTCTGACGTTGGCCACCGGAAAGATTCCGGCCGTTCTGTTCCAGACGGAAATCCAGCTGACCGTCCTTTTTCTCTACGATTTCACGAGCCTGAGCAGTGGTAAGTGCTTCCCACATTTCTTCGTCTGTGGCATCTTCCCGTCCCCAGCTTAAGTTATCGCGGATGGTTCCCTGGAAAAGTGCTGCTTTTTGAGGAACTACGCCGATTTTTTCCCTGAGTTTCTGCCTGGAATAGGTCTGTACATTCTGACCGTCGAGGGTAATGACTCCGGAGGTTGCGTCGTAGAAACGGGCGATCAGATCCACAAGAGTGGATTTACCGCTTCCGGTACCGCCGATGATTCCGATTGTAGAGCCTTTTTTTTGCGGAAAAAGTGATATCAGAAAGCTAGGTGCGCCGGTTCCTGCATAGGAGAAACTTACATGGTCAAAAGCGACTGCATAGTCACTGCTTTCCACAGTCGGTAAGGAAGCTTTGTCCGGGTAAGTCATGGTGGAATCGACTTTCAGGATTCCGGCAACGCGATCCGCACAGGCCATGGATTTGTTCAGGGTGATGATCAGGGACGCAAGCTTGATCAGTTCTACGATCATCTGTGCCATATAGTTGTAAAGAGCAACTATTTCACCCTGCTGCATGTTTCCGAGGTTTACCTGTACACCTGCAGTCCGGATCAGGATTACTGTTGCGATATTGATCAGTACATAAGTTGCAGGATTTAAAAGTGCAGAGATTTTTCCGACAAATTCGTTCAGTCTGGTAAGTGCAAGATTGATTTCGTCAAACTCCGCAACGGCATCAGCTTCACGGCAAAATGCACGGATCACACGGACACCGGTCAGGTTTTCTCTGGTAAGACGGGTGACGGAATCCAGACGTCCCTGTACTTTTTTGAAAAGCGGGATACTTAAAAACATGATCACAAAGACAACCAGGAACAGTACCGGAATGGCAACTGCGAAGATCAGTGCACAGCGCACATTGATGGTAAAAGCCATTACCATAGAGCCTAGAACAATAAACGGGCTTCGAAGAAGAAGACGGAGTCCCATGTTTACTCCGTTCTGTACCTGATTGACATCGTCTGTAAGACGGGTGATCAGCGTGTCAGTGCCAAGGGTGTCCAGCTCCGTATAGGAAAGCTTCTGGATATGGTCAAATACAGCCTGACGCACTTCTGTGGCAAAGCCTACGCTGGCTTTTGCAGCAAAAAACTGTGCAGTAATGCTGACTGCAAGTCCTGCAGCAGCCATCAGTATCAGAATAAAAAACTTCTGAACGATATAGCCGTGGTCATTATTTGCAATTCCCACATCGATGATCTGGGCGATGACGACAGGCACCAGCAGATCAAATACAACTTCCAGAAACTTGAAAAAAGGAGCCAGAACGCTTTCTTTTTTGTAATTTCGAAGATATTTTGCAAGTGTTCGCATTTCTTTTTCTTCCTCCGTTTCCTTATTTTTCTATAATAAACCTCTGTTATTATACTCCTATGGAGATAATACGTATAATATTGTTTTTAATGTATGATAATATAATTTTGCTATTGCCTGGGACGGAAATCTGTGGGATGATAGAAGTATGGTTTTTCGTATAATTGTGTGGGAAAGATATTCATAGTATTTACAAAGCATTGCAGATATAGTATTTATTAACCGAATTAAGAAAGTACTCTGTGGGACAGCGAAAAGCAATAAGCAGTAGATGGGTTTTGCCTGTGTTATATATCAGATAAAGAAAGAAGGATTTATATATGGAAATCAGACAGCTGGAATATTTTCATGAGATCGCAGCAACAGGAAGCATCAATGAAGCCGCAAGGAGACTGAACATGTCCCAGCCGCCGCTGAGCTATCAGATCAAGCAGCTGGAAGCAGAGCTGAAGGTGAAGCTTTTTGAGCGGACCAGGGCAGGCGTGACACTGACAGAAGCCGGAAAGCTTCTTTATGACAGGACAGAGAACATTTTGAGCTACGTTCGTTCCACAGAACTGGAAGTATCCAAAGCAGGGAAAAAACAGGTTTTACGTATCGGGATCACGCCAACCACAGTGACCACCATTATGCCTTATATTTCCAGATTTTCCAGGGAAAATTGTGATGTAAACTTTGAGGTAAGGGATGCGATCACCTTTACACTTCTGAATTATCTGATGGATGGGATCATTGATGTTTCGGTAGTGCGTACACCTATCAAGCTGGAAGGTTTAAATTATCTGGAACTGGATGAGGAACCCATGATCGCGGTCCTTCCTCCGGAGATCCCGGAAAATGAGACAAAAAAAGAGGGCATCAGCCTTAAAGAGCTGACCGGATGCCCTCTCATTATTTACCGGCGGTACGAAGAATTTCTGATGAAAGCTTTGGAGAAAAAAATCTCCAGCCAGATATTTTCTGTGTCTGCGATGATCCCAGAGACGCCATGCTCTGGGTGCAGGAAGGTCTTGCAACCGCCGTTTTTCCAAGATCCATGGAAGATCTCTGTACAGATCTTCCGATCCGCATCATTGAAGAAGAGAAGCTGAAGACCAGGATCCTTCTTGCCTGGAAAAAGGATCGCAGGCCTTCTGCCGTGATGCAGGATTTTATCAATATCTGTGAGAAATATGCAGGAAACCCTGCAATCTGATCATAGACCTGGAAAGGGGATGTATGCAGAAATCAGTCTTTGAGATGCTCTTCCTTCCAGTGCTTCCATTTCTGAACAGCTTCCGGATTCTGCTTTTCCAGCCGTTCTTCCAGCTTTTTCCGGCGCTGTTCCAGCCGTTCTAGGACTTCCGGATGCTCGGCAAGGATTTTTTCTTTCAGCTTGCCACGGCGCTTTTCTAGAAGATGAAGGATCAGTTTCCGGTCGGAAGTTAATTCCTCAGGCAGCTCATCCATATGTAATTCAATTCTTCGAAGCAGTTCATCCTCATCCAGAACACCCAGCCCATGCCAGTTATCCAGAAGCTCTTCCAGACCTTCTTCGGAGAGACGTTGGATATCCGGGATCTGATGCAGCTGTTCAATAATGTGATGGACAGATTCTTCGATCTCTTTTACTGCATCATCACCAAAAGCCCAGGCGAACTCTTCCAGGGTATTTTCTTCCTCTGCCGGAAGAAAAGCGATACTGCGGCGCAGAAGCTTTGTCTCGTCTTCCTTTGGAACATCCAGTTCATAAGGGGCTTCGATCCCTGCGTCATGCAGAGCAGCAAGAATGGTACGGCGGACCATACCGTCCTTGATCATATGACCGATGCCGAACTGACGCAGCTGGTCATTGATCTGGGTGGAATGCTCTGTGAGGTAAAAACGGATCCCACGTTCAGGCTTGCGGAGATGGCATCCAGACGGTCTGCTGCTGTGACATCAATGCTGTTGATAGCACTGGCATCTACGATCACTACCCTGGTGTCTTTTCGGATGCTGTTCTCAATATCTTCCTGAAAAATCTTTATATTTGCAAAAAACAGGTTTTCACTGAAACGGTAGATCACAACGCCCTTAATAGGGTAGGCGAAACGGTTTTTGGACAGATCAAAATAAGCATCTCTTCCAGGGATCATACCACGGAAGGAGCGCGGCGGGTTGGTGGCCTTCAGGATCACAGCTACGAAAGAGAGCAGGATACCAATGATAACCCCATAAATGGTTCCAAGACAGAGCACACTGAAACCGGCAGCCATGAAGATGTAGAATTCTGTGCGGCTTACTTTGAAAAGACGTACAGCCAGATGGGTTTCCACCACATCCATCAGAGCAGAGATCACAATGGCTGTCAGTACAGGAACCGGAAGATATCCGATAAAACCGGTGCCGAAAAGAAGGATCAGAGCCATGGTGATCCCGGCAGTGATGGAAACCGCCTGAGATTTTCCACCGTACTGTTCATTGAGGGAGGTGCGGGAGATACTGCCGTTTACTGGGCAGCAGCCTACTGCGGCGGCAGCAATATTTCCGGCGGCACAGGCCAGGATTTCCTGACGGTCGTTCAGCTTATAATCATTGCGGAACGCAAAGGTATTCTCTGCAAGAAGAGTTTCTGCCATAATGACAACAGCAACCATAAGACCGCGGCCTGCCGCCTGGGTCAGATCAACATTTCCGAAATCCGGGATCACCAGGGAGGGAAGTCCACGTTCTACAGACTGCAGGAGGACTACGCCTTTTTCGTCCACATGAAAAACAACGGTGGAAAGAACACCCAGAGCCATAATAACGATAGCCATGGGGAATTTCGGCGCTAGCTTTTTAAATGTGCGGATCAGCACCAGAGCACCAAGCCCCATGAAGAGGGAAAGCCAGCTGATATTTTTGGCAGCAGCAAAGATATGCTCTGCCAGTTCCAGGAGCTCTCCGGATCCTGCAGGACTTCCCATAAGTTTCGGGATCTGCATCAGGATGATGGTAACTGCGATACCGCTGATAAAACCGCCCATAACAGGTGTGGAGATAAAGTCCACGATCTTATCTGCGTGAAGCAGAAAGAAGATAAACAGCCACAGACCTGCAAAAAGTGCGATGGCAGGAACATAATCCATGGCAGCTTCTGACTCTGCAGCAATGCCAAGAGTAGACAGTGCACCACCTACAATGGCAGCAGGTGCCGCATCAACTCCGAAGATAAACTGTCTTGAAGTGGAAAATAGAGCAAACAAAAGGATCGGCAGAACAGAACCGTATAGTCCGTGTACCGCCGGGATCCCGGAAATCTGGGCATATCCCATGGAGATAGGGATGGAAACAGCTGCTATGATGATGCCGGAGAAAATATCTTTGGGAAGGTATTCCTTCCGATATCCTCGCAGCGTGGAAAACAGGGAAAGCTTCATATAGTCACATCCTTTTCTGAAAAATATTTTCTATTATATACCAAAGAGAGCCTGCAGGAAAGAAGCAAAGCAAAGGTTCCGGGTGAAAAATCGTGGACAAAGAATAACTGCCATATTATAATAAATGCGAAATTGCAGTAACCGTAAGAGAATACAGGCTGCAAAGCTGAGAAATCATCAATCATCAGGAAAGGTTAAGATATAAATGAAAAAAGCAATCATAGCAATGAGCGGCGGTGTGGACAGCTCCGTAGCAGCTCTTTTGACAAAGGAATCTGGTGACGAGTGCATCGGTGCAACCATGAAACTTTATAACAACGAGGATATCGGTGTCCACAGGGAAAAGACCTGTTGTTCCCTGGACGATGTGGAGGATGCCAGAAGCGTAGCCTATCAGATGGATATGCCTTACTACGTGTTTAATTTTACCGCAGATTTCCATACAGAGGTTATGGACAGGTTTGTAGATGCCTACGAAAACGGCTGCACCCCTAATCCATGTATCGACTGTAACCGATATCTGAAATTTGATAAAATGTTTCACCGCATGCAGGAGATTGGCTACGATTATATTGTAACCGGACATTATGCAAGAGTGGAGTACGATGAGAAACGGGACCGCTACCTTCTGAAAAAAGCAGTGGACGATACAAAGGATCAGTCATACGTTCTCTATATGCTGACCCAGGAACAGCTGGCACATGTAAAGCTTCCGCTTGGAGGTCTCCGGAAGGACCAGGTTCGTGTCATTGCCGAAAAACATGGCTTTATCAATGCCAGAAAGCATGATAGTCAGGATATCTGCTTTGTACCGGACGGCGACTATGCGAAATTTATTGAGAAGTACACAGGCAAAAAAACACCGGAGGGTGATTTTGTAGATAAAGAGGGAAACTATATCGGACGCCATAAGGGGATCATCCATTACACGATCGGACAGCGCCGCGGCCTTGGCATTCCGGCGGCCAGCCGTCTTTATGTCTGTGAGATCTCTCCGAAGACCAATACGGTAGTTCTCGGGGACAACGCAGATCTTTTCAGTAGTGAACTGGAGGCAGACAGTGTAAATCTGATCTCTGTGGACAGCTTAGCTGAGCCGAAAAGAGTGACTGCAAGATCCGTTACCGTCACAAAGAGCAGCCTGCCACTGCATGGCAGACACCGGATGGCATCTTCATGTGAAATTTGATGAACCGCAGAGAGCCATCACAAAAGGTCAGGCTGTGGTGATGTATGACGGAGATGAGGTTGTAGGCGGTGGCGTTATAAATAAAATCTATAGCCAGTCATAAATAAAGGTGAGAACCTAAATAGATAAACCCCATTGACATACTAGGAAAAGGGTGATATGATTGCATCATCAAAAAACGGAGCACACAAAACAAGGTGAGCAACGTGATGATCAGGAGGAAATCATGAAGGTTTTACAGAAGTCAACAAGGGTGTTTATCGAAGAAAAGCGAATGTGTTGTTGTCGCTGATAAGCAGATGATCATAAGATAAGAAATTACTATTTTACCGAATATAAGAATAAAAGAAAAGAGGACAAACACATGAGCAAAATTACAAGAGATCAGAGAAAATTCAAATTTGAGACATTACAGCTTCACGTAGGACAGGAACAGCCGGATCCGGTTACAGATGCAAGAGCAGTACCAATCTACCAGACATCTTCCTATGTATTCCGCAACTGCGATCATGCAGCAGCACGTTTCGGACTTGCAGATGCCGGTAACATTTACGGACGTCTTACAAACCCGACAGAGGACGTATTTGAGAAGAGGATTGCAGCACTTGAGGGTGGCTCCGCAGCACTTGCAGTAGCATCCGGTGCAGCAGCTATCACATACACGATCGAGAACCTTGCACAGCAGGGAGATCACATTGTAGCAGCCAAAAATATTTACGGCGGTACAACAAACCTTCTGGAGCATACGCTTCCGGCATACGGAATCACAACAACATTTGTTGATGTATTCAATCTCGAGGAAGTGGAGAATGCGATCCGGGAGAACACAAAAGCTGTTTATATTGAGACTCTTGGAAATCCAAATTCTGATGTTGTAGATATTGAGGCTCTTGCAAAAATTGCTCACAAACATAAAATTCCGCTTGTTGTAGATAATACATTTGCAACACCATACCTCGTAAGACCGATCGAGTACGGCGCAGATATCGTTGTTCATTCCGCAACAAAATTCATCGGTGGCCACGGAACTACTATTGGTGGTGTGATCGTAGAGAGTGGTAAGTTCGACTGGGAGGCATCCGGCAAATTTGCATCTCTTACAGAGCCAAACCCAAGCTATCATGGCGTAAGCTTCACAAAAGCATGCGGACCGGCCGCATTTGTTACAAAGATCCGTGCGATCCTTCTTCGTGACACAGGAGCAACAATTTCTCCGGTGAGCTCCTTTATCTTCCTTCAGGGACTTGAGACACTGTCTCTCCGTGTAGAGCGTCATGTTGAGAACGCACTGAAGGTTGTACAGTATCTGAATGATCATCCGCAGGTAGAGAAGGTTCATCATCCGTCTGTATCCACAGATCCAAGCCAGCAGGAGCTTTATAAGAAATATTTCCCTAACGGCGGCGGTTCCATCTTTACATTCGAGATTAAGGGAGATGCACAGAAGGCAAAGGATTTCATTGATAACCTTGAGCTGTTCTCACTTCTTGCAAACGTTGCAGATGTGAAATCCCTTGTTATCCATCCGGCTACTACAACACACAGCCAGTGCACAGAGGAAGAGCTTCTTGATCAGGGAATCAAGCCAAACACGATCCGTCTTTCCATCGGAACTGAGAATATCGATGATATCATCCAGGATCTTGATGAGGCATTCAAGGCTGTCCAGTAAATAAGACAATTAAATAAGAAGAACACCTTCTAAAATCAATAGCACAGAAAATCTGTCCCGGGACATATGAGAACATAGTCCCGGGGCAGATTTTTTGTGTGCTTATCTGGAAAATCCAAAAGTGGGAAGATCCGTGTCGATGGCACTGAGGATGCATGGATCATGTGCGCTTTTTTTCAGGCGGATCCCGATGCCACAAGTTCTTCTAATGTTCCGAAGGTATATCCCATCTCTTCCCATTTTGTCAGCAGCTCATCCAGAATAGAAGCATTGGTGGAAGAGGTGCTGTGCAGCAGCACGATGGCACCCGGATGGATCCGTCCCAGAAGCTTTTCAAAAGCTTCTTCTTTCGAAGGCTGCTTATCCTGATACCAGTCCACATAAGCCAGACTCCAGAAAAAGGTGTGGTATCCCATCTCTTTTGCCATCTCTAAATTTTCCACGCTGTAAATGCCTGGGGCGGGCGATAAAATTTTGTCATTTCTTTTCCGGTGGCTTCCTTATAAAGAACCTCCACATCTTCAAGCTGCTTTTGAAAGGCTTCCTTTGTGGAGATGCCGGACATATCCGGGTGTGTCATGGTGTGGTTGCCTATGGTATGGCCTGCATCTACGATCTCACGGATCAGTTCCGGTTTTTCACGGATCAGAGTCCCCACAACAAAAAATGTGGCATGTACCTGATGCTTATGTAATGCATTCAGAATGGCAGGCATATTTCCATTGTCATAGCCTGCGTCAAAGGTAAGATAGATTTGTTTTTCATCGGTATCGGCTGCATACCAGGCATTGTAATTTTTTAATTCTTCCATAGAAGCATTTCCTGTGGGCCGTTTGCCTTCTTCCTGAAAACCGAGCCCCCAGTTTTCATTTTGGAATGTCATAGAAGCAGAAGAGGTCTGGCTGTTTTTGGTAGAATCCTGATCGGATCGTGGGTCGGAAGTAAAATGAGAATAGATCTTTCCTGCAAGACTGCCAAGAGCAAAAGCCATGACAAAGAAAAAATAAGACGGTAGATGTGTTTTTGTTTCATGGGAACCTCAGAGAAAATGGAGTTATTAATATGTTTATGAACACGAAGAAGAAGATATGAAAGCAGAAGATCATGAGATCATGTCTGTGAGACAGAGGTCAAAATAAGCAAAAAATAAGAGTCATCAGCGATTGATTTCTTCTGCCGATGACTCTTTTAATTTTCATTATCCAATGGAATATACCTCTCATTTCTTAGATTTAAAACTTATACGGAATTAAAATTTACGTTCTCGGTGGTCCGTACCTCCTTGTTTTAATTATGATGGAAAATCTTTAAATCTTCTGGTGGACTGTACCTCTCTTTCTTAGATTATTGGAAGTAAGTTATGTTTTCGGTGGGTTCACGCTCCTTTTTGATTTATTTTTTTGTTTTCCGTTTGTTTTATTT
>ENA-OQHY01000955-OQHY01000955.1-human-gut-metagenome-genome-assembly--contig:-NODE-955-length-13970-cov-1.944448_pt1 | contig 13970 bp, 16 predicted proteins | sample MGYA00242570_ERZ504733 | MGnify/ENA primary metagenome ERZ504733 (study PRJEB26092, sample SAMD00036219) | human gut metagenome | host: Homo sapiens | study: EMG produced TPA metagenomics assembly of...
TCAGCTAGCCCAGTTTAAAAGTACTAAATTATGGAGCATTAGCTCAGTTCGGTTAGAGCACTTGATCTTTAAGTTCAAGTGTCCGGGGTTCGAATCCCGATGCTTCACTGGAACAAAGCAAAAGCTTGTTCCTATTTTTTACAATTGCATAGGCGGGCATGGCGGAATTGGCAGACGCGCTAGATTTAGGTTCTAGTGGGAGACCGTGCAGGTTCAAGTCCTGTTGCCCGCATGAAAAAAGGCTATTGCATTTAAAAATGTGATGGTCTTTTTTGTATCTAAAATAAAAATGTATAGTTTGTTCAAATAAAAAACAGGACTTATTCATTTTCATTTCAAATTTGCTAAGTTTCGTATAAGATAATAAAGAGTTATATTACTTAGAGGATAGAGGGAATGATAAATATGAAAACTTACGATTTAATTTTATTTGCCGGACAGTCAAACATGGCAGGAAGAGGAATTTCAACAGAAAAATGGAACGAGCCAGCACCTTTACTCTTAGATGGTGCTGGAATGGAGTATCGGGCAGTCAGCGACCCAGAGCATATACACAAAATAGAAGAGCCATTTGGTGTGAATGAAAATAATTCAAATGGTATCTATGAACCAGGAATGAAAACAGGTTCTATGGTGACAGCTTTTGTAAATGCATATTATAAAGAAACAAAAGTTCCAGTATTGGCAGTATCCGCAAGTAAAGGTGGTTCAGCTATCTGTGAATGGCAGGGAAATGAGGATTATTTATCAGATGCCATCGAAAGATTGGAAAAAGCAGTTTTGTATGCAAAAAAGAATCAAATAGAAATTCGGCATAAATATGTAGCTTGGTGTCAGGGAGAAACCGATGGAGATAGAGGTACTTTAGCAGACGATTACAAAAAGAAATTTAAAAATATGCTTGAAAGACTAAGAAAAGCGGGAATTGAGAAATGTTTTTTGGTTACAATCGGGGAATACAATGGCAAAGATGGATATGAAAAGGCATATAGAAAAATTCGCCATACCCAGCTGGAACTGGCAGAGAAAGTGGAAGATATCATACTGGTATGTGATGAATTTCATACGATGAAAGCACGTGAACTCATGAAAGACAGCTATCATTATTTTCAGACAGCATATAATGAGGTTGGAAAAGTGGCAGGAGAAAATGCAGGCAGAATCTCCACACAAGATTCAAGATTTTTCAAACAAAAATAAATTGTATTTTCAATTATCGAATGCTATACTTCATTTCAGAAAAATAAATATGCGAATAGAAATTGAAACTATTATTTTTGGAGGAGTTTGAATCATGAGAATTTATGTAAATGCAAATGCAGGTCGTGATGGAAATGGTACTGCAAACATGCCGTTTCGTCATATCAATGATGCAGCAAAAGTAGCAAAGGCAGGAGATGAGGTTTTAGTTTCTCCTGGTGTTTATCGTGAATATGTTAATCCAATTCATGCAGGAGAAGAGGATGCACGTATTTCTTATAGAAGCACCCAGCCGCTTGGGGCTGTTATTACTGGTGCAGAGCAGGTAAAGAGCTGGCAGAAGTATGAAGGAAATGTATGGGTATGCCGAATTGCAAACAGCATTTTTGGAAATTATAATCCATATACTACGGTTGTTTATGGTGACTGGTACTTTGCAAAGGCAGACAAGCACACAGGCTGTGTTTATTTAAATGATAAAGCACTTTATGAGGCAGTTTCTTTAGAAGAGTGCATGAAAGGTGAAGTGTATGAGTGCAGCTGGGTACCGGAAGATTCTATTTATAAATGGTACACCGAGCAGGATGAAGAAAAAGATGAAACTATTATCTATGCAAACTTCCAGGGTAAAAATCCGAATGAAGAAAATGTAGAAATCAACGTAAGACGTGAGTGCTTTATGCCGGAAAAAACCGGAGTAAACTATATTACAGTAAGCGGATTTAATATTAATAAAGCAGCAACAACATGGGCTCCTCCAGCAGCATTTCAGGATGGTATGATTGGACCACACTGGAGCAAGGGCTGGATTATCGAGGACTGTGATATTTCAAACAGTAAATGTGCCGGAATTTCCGTAGGAAAATATTTAGACCCTGAAAATGACCATTATTTTACTTATAAATATGTAAAGAGTCCGACTCAGATGGAACGTGATGCAGTCTGCAGAGGACAGTATCATGGCTGGTTAAAGGAAAACATCGGTGGACATATTATTCGCCGTAATAATATTCATCACTGCGAACAGGGCGGTATTATCGGTCGTATGGGCGGTGTATTCAGTGTCATCGAGGACAACCATATTCATCATATCAATAACATGATGGAACAGGGTGGAGCTGAAATTGCGGGCATTAAGATGCACGCTGCAATCGACGTAACAATGCGCCGTAATCACATTCATCATTGTACAATGGGTATCTGGTGTGACTGGGAAGCTCAGGGTAAAAGACTGACTCAGAACCTGTTACATGACAACCAGAAACCGGCTTATGCAAAGAGCTTAAAAGGCGGTATGATGTCTCAGGATATCTTTGTTGAAGTAGGACATGGTCCGACTTTGATTGATAATAACGTTAATGCTTTCCGATGCAAGTTTAAGATTTGCAACAGAGGGTGTTGCACTGGTACATAACTTAATCTGTGGTGCGCTGACTTGCGTTGGTGATGGAACCGGATGGCGTTATACGCCATATCATATGCCACACCGCACAGAAGTAATGGGATTTATGACCATTCTTCATGGGGATGACAGAATTTACAACAATATCTTTGTTCAGAAATGGCCGTCAGAAGATGTGATTATTCCACACGATTCTGATGAAGGATTTGATTCTGAAAATAGAAAAGCAGGAACCTGGATGTTTGATGAATATCCGACTTATGACGAATGGATTTCTCAGTTTGATTTCACAAAACCAGTGGATATGAAGAAATTAGAGCCGGTACACTTTGGGCATCTTCCGGTATGGATTGAGGGAAATGTATACTTAAATGGCGCAGAAGCGTGCAAAAATGAAGTGAATGGACTGGTTATTTCAGATAAAGAAGCAAAAGTGGATCTTGTAGAAAAAGAGGGAAAGCTATTACTTAGATACGAATGTATATGATTTAGTCGGTGAGTTTAAAGACCGCATGATTCATTCCGATATACTTGGAAAAGCATTTGAGCCGGAACAGAGATTTGAAAATCCGGATGGAACAGCCATTCAGTTTGATAAAGACTATTTTGGCGGACACCGTGGCATGGATGTCATTCCTGGACCATTTGCACAGGCAGAAGATGCGAAGAAAGTGTTGTTTTAAATTTAAAAAAAGTGTATTCTTAAATGATTCAATAGAAAAAAGATGGGGTGTTTTTTTGAACGCAGATAAGCATTCCTCCGCTTCAAGTGCGCGGAGCACTAAGCAGCGGGTGAGGGGAGGCTTATGTCAGTGGGAGTTGAAAGCTTCCAATGACAGATCGCAAAGCGGATTGCGAATGTCCGCTGTACAAAGCACTTCATCTTTTTCATTTCTCCTCTTGTCAAATGCACACTATGAGTATATAATAAAACAAAAATGTGTGCTTTTTATTCCAAAAATCAAATAGATTTGTGTGCAATGTGTAAAATTTAGAGCACCGGAGGCAAAATTTATGGCGGGAACGATTCAGCAAATTGCAGAGCTGGCTGGAGTTTCAAGGGGAACTGTGGACAGGGCATTGAATAACAGAGGAAGAATTAATCCGGAAGTTGCAAAGCAGATTTGGCAGATTGCAGACGAAATCGGATATGTTCCGAAACATCAGAGAAAAAAAGAACAGGAACAAAAGAAAATTGAGGAGACGTATCGGATTGGTGTGGTAACACAGCTTTCCAATTCTCCATTTATGATTCAGGTAAATAAGGGAATCTATGATGCAGCAGAACGGCTTTTGGAGACAGGAGTTCAGGTGATTGTAAAGGAAAATCCTTCTGTCGACGAAGAAGCACAGTTGAAATCCATTCTGGAACTGGAAGAAGCAGGGATTCAGGCACTGGCAATCATGCCGGTAGACTGTGACCGGATTCGGGAAAAATTAAATGATTTAATCGAAGAAAAACAGATTCCGGTAGTCGCATTTAATACCGATATCATTGGAACAAAACGGAATTGTTTTGTGGGACTGGATAACTGGAAGAGCGGACAGACCGCAGCGGGACTGATGGGTCTTATGATGCATGGAAAGGGAAAAGTTCTTGGAATTACCGGATATTTTTCGAACCGTGCCGGCAGTAGAAGATTGATGGATTTATAGAGGAAACCAGAAAACAGTTTCCGGAGATGAACCTGATTGGCGTGCAAAGCAGTCAGGACGATGCAAAAGAAGTAGAGCAGATTATTGTAAATGCAATGAAGATATTCCCGGATTTGAAGGGAATCTTTGTGGCATCCGGCGGACAGGAAGGTGTTAAAGCTGCATTTGATGAATTGAATCTGGAAAAACGCCCTTATGTGATTATCTATGATGTGACACCGGAAAATGTAAAAGCATTAAATGAAGATACCGTGGATTTCCTGATTGATCAGGAAGGATACGAGCAGGGTTATCGGGCAGTATCTATCTTAGAAGAATGTCTGAAACACGGCAGTCTGCCGGAGGAAGAGTATCAGTATACGGAAATCAGTATTAAAACAAAATATAATGTGCAATAAAGAAAATTAGAAATAAGCAAAGAACTCTTTTTGATTCATAAAAAAGGGTTCTTTTTTGTTGCGAACCAAAAAACACGCATAAAAGCACACAAGAAACTGGTGAAATTGTTATAAAATCGAGCCTTTAAATTGTGCAGAATATCGAAAGTGTGCAAAAACAAAAAAAGCACTTGTAAAACGTGTGTGCAAGTGCTACTATAAAGCCAGAAAGAAAACATGTGAAGCACACAAATAAAAATAAAGCACGCACACACATAGTAAAAATAGTAAAAAAGGAATTTGGGAGGACACTTTTATGAAGTATGTAGAATTTGATGAAACAAGACCAATGGATTTGGTTTTACTGGGACGTGTCGCAATTGATTTTAATCCAGCTTATAACGATCAGGTGAAAGAAGAATTTAAACCACTGAAAAAAGTGCATATGTTTGAGAAATTTGTAGGTGGTTCTCCTGCAAACATCGCAGTCGGAGTTACAAGACATGGACTGAAAGCAGGATTTTTTGCAAAGGTATCAGATGACCAGTTCGGAGAATTCGTAGTGGACTACTTCAATGAGCAGGGAATTGATACTTCCCGAATTTCAAAATGCACAAATGGAGAAAAGTTAGGACTGACCTTTACAGAAATGCTTTCTCCAAAGGAAAGCAGTATCCTGATGTATCGAAACTGTATTGCAGACTTACAGTTAAGCGTAGATGACATTGATGAAGAATACATCAAACAGACAAAAGCAATTTTAATTTCCGGAACAGCACTTGCAGAAAGCCCTTCAAGAGAAGCAGCAATCAAAGCAGTAATGCTGGCAAAGAAAAACAATACAAAAGTTATTTTTGATATCGACTACAGAGAATATAACTGGAAGAACAGTGATGAGATTTCCATTTACTATTCCATCGTTGCAAAAGAAGCAGACATCATCATGGGTTCAAGAGAAGAATTTGATTTAACTGAGAAACTGATTCAGCCAGGTATGAGTGATGAAGAATCCGCAGCTTTATGGCAGGGTTACAATGCAAAAATCGTAGTAATCAAACATGGTATGAAAGGTTCTACCGCTTATACATGTGACGGACAGAAATTCTCCATTAAACCATTCCCGGTACAGGCAAGAAAAGGATTTGGCGGTGGAGACGGATATGTTCCGGATTCTTATATGGATTATATCAGGGATGGCAGGTTATCGATTGTCTGGAATTTGGTTCAGCAGAAGCATCCATGATGGTAAGAAGCAACAACTGTTCCGATTCCCTTCCGGGACCGGATGCAGTACATGCATTTATTAAAGAAGAAAAAGAACAGTACGGCGAAATGATTGCAAGAGTATAAGGGACGAAGCGTAGAAAGGAGATTAGAGGAAATGGCAGAGACAACAAGAATGACAGTTGCACAGGCAATTGTAAAATTTTTAGATAATCAGTATGTATCCATGGACGGGGTAGAAACAAAGTTTGTAGAAGGATTTTTTACAATCTTTGGACATGGTATTGCAGTTGGACTTGGTGAAGCGCTGGATACCAACCCGGGACAGTTAAGAGTCATGCAGGGCAGAAATGAACAGGGTATGTGCCATGTACAACTGCATTTGCAAAACAGAATAACAGAAAAACCATTATTCCATGTGCTTCTTCTGTAGGACCTGGAGCAGCAAATATGGTAACCGCATGCGCAACAGCGACGGTAAACAACATTCCACTGTTAGTATTTCCGGCAGATACCTTTGCTTCCAGACAGCCAGACCCGGTACTTCAGCAGTTAGAGCAGAGCAACAGCCTTGCAACTACTACAAATGATGCATTTAAACCAGTTTGCAAATATTGGGACAGAATCACACGTCCGGAACAGCTGATGACTGCTTTAGTCAGTGCCATGAGAGTTCTGACAGACCCGACAGATACCGGTGCCTGCTGTATCGCACTTCCGCAGGATGTAGAAGGTGAATCTTATGATTATCCGAATTACTTCTTTAAGAAACGTGTACACAGAATCACAAGACCGGTTGCCGTAGAAGAAGAGTTAGAAGATCTTGTGGAAATTATTTCTCAGGCAAAGAAACCACTTGTTATTGTAGGTGGCGGTGTAAAATATTCTGAAGCCGGAGAAACCGTTGAAAACTTCTGTGAAGAATTCCATATTCCGTTTGGTGAAAGTCAGGCCGGAAAGAGTGCCTGCAAATCCAGTCATTCATACTGCCTTGGTGGAATTGGTGTAACAGGAACACTGGCATCCAATGTGATTGCAAAAGATGCAGATGTAGTTATCGCAATCGGTTCCAGACTGTCTGATTTTACAACAAGCTCAAAACATCTTTTTCAGAATGCAGATGTAAAATTTGTTACAATTAATAACAACCGTTATCATGCATACAAGATGGACGCTGTAAAGGCAGTGGGCGATGCAAAAGCAACGGTAGAGGCACTTGCCGAAAAACTGCGTGCAAAAGGTTATGTTTCAGGTTATAATGGAGAAATAGAAGCAGCAAAAGCTGCATGGGACAAAGAGTGGGATCGCCTTGCAGGAATCGAGTATACAGGAGATGACTTTGAACCGATTATCAAGGCAAGAGACCCGAGAACAGTTCCGGAATTTGTAAAATTAACGAACGGAAAAATTACACAGACTGCTGCACTTGCAGCAATCAATAAAACAATTGATAAAGATGCAACCATTATCACAGCAGGAGGTTCTCTTCCAAGTTGTATGCAGCGTATGTGGAGAACAGACAAGAGAGGCGGATATCATGCAGAATATGGTTATTCCTGCATGGGATACGAAGTGGCAGCAACTCTTGGTGTAAAATTCGCAGAGCCGGACAATGAAGTTTACTGTGTTGTCGGAGACTCCAGTTTCCAGATGCTTCACAGCGAAATCATGACGATTATGCAGGAGAGAAAGAAAGTAAATATCTTAATCTTCGATAACTGTGGATTTGGATGCATCAACAATCTGGAAATGAACCATGGTATCGGAAGCATCGCAACAGAATTCCGTTACACAGATGGAAAGAAACCGACAGGAGATTTAATTCCGGTAGACTACGCAAAGATTGGCGAAGGATACGGATTAAAAACTTATACATGCAAAACAATCGCAGAACTTGTGGCAGCATTAGAGGATGCAAAGAAACAGGAAGTTGCCTGCCTGTTTGACCTGAAAGTAATTCCAAAGACAATGACAGACGGATATGAATCCTGGTGGAAACGTAGGAATCGAACAACTTCTGAAAAAGAAAGCGTAAGAAAAGCCTGCGAAGGTGTAATGGAAGGACGTAGAGAATCCAGAGCTTACTAAGATTTCAGGAGTCATCTAGCTTGAACAAAAAAAGTTTAAGCGTACAGAAGTACAAATTAGGAGGTAAAGACAATGGGTAAAGTATTTGGCTATCCAGAATTTGACGAAAACGGCGAGAAAATTTTAACAACTTATGACAATGACTATAAAGAAATGATGATGGACATTCGTGTGTATCGCATGAAAGCCGGTCAGATAAGAACCTTCTTAAGAACAGGTGAGGAGACTGCAGTTCTGCTTCTCTCTGGAAAAATCACTTATGAATGGGAAGGCAATACAAAAACAGTAAGCAGAAAAGATGTGTTTACCGAAGGTCCTTGGTGTGTTCATGTATGTACCGGAAAAGAAATAAAAGTAACAGCAGAGACCGATGCAGAAATTCTTGTACAGTGCACGAAAAATGATGCAGACTTTGCAGGAAAATTATATAAACCGGAGGATGCTCCATGGGGCTATTCCTGTGTTGGCAAATTTGGAAATGTTGCAAAGAGAAGAGTTAATACCATTTTGGACCATGATATTGCTCCGTATTCCAATATGGTACTCGGAGAAGTATTAAATGACAAAGGAAACTGGTCCGGATATCTTCCACACAGACATCCACAGCCGGAAACTTATTATTTCAAATTTGACCGACCGGAAGGATTTGGTGCAAGTTTCGTAGGAGACCAGGTATTTAAGAGCACAGACGGAAGCTTTTCCGCAATTCCGGGAGGAGAGTTACATCCTCAGGCAGTTGCGCCGGGATTCCAGATGTATACTTGTTGGATGATTCGCCACATTGACGGAAATCCATGGTTACAGACAGATCGTTGTGAAGATGAAAGATATACATGGCTGCATGATGCCGAAATCTAAGAATGAATAATAGATTTATTTGATAATTTAAGAAAAAAAAGAACGTTAAAATAAAGTAAAGGAAAATCAAGAAACTAAGTTTAGAAAGGATGCGTGTTATTATGGCAAGAGAATTTATCGTACCGGGACAGATTATCACAGGTTCAGGAGCTTTAACAATGGCGGAGGAAACTTTAAAAGGACTTGGAAAAAAGCTCTTATTGTAACAGATAAAGTAATGATTCAGTTAGGAAACTGTGCAAAAGTAGAAACAGCTTTAAAAAATCAGGGAATTGACTATGCAATCTATTCTGAAATTGTTGGTGAACCAACAGATACCATGATTGAAAATGGTCTGAAAGTATACAAAGAAAACGGATGTGATTTCTTAGTTGCATTAGGTGGAGGAAGCCCAATCGACTCCATGAAAGCTATTGGTTCCTTAGTTGTAAATGGTGGAAATATCTCCGATTACATGGGAAAAGTAATCGATGTAGAAATGCCGCCGCTCGTTGCAATCCCAACAACAGCAGGTACCGGTTCTGAAGCAACTCAGTTTACGATTATCACAGATACCAAAAAAGATATCAAAATGCTCTTAAAAGGTAAAGTATTAATGCCAAAACTTGCAATCATTGACCCTCAGTTTACAATGACAGCACCGCCTAAAATTACAGCAGCTACCGGTCTTGATGCACTCTGTCATGCAGTAGAAGCTTACACATCAAGAAAAGCACAGACACTTTCTGACAGCTTTGCAATGTCAGCTGTAAAACGAATTTTCAAATCCCTTCCGGTTGCATTTAAAGATGGAAAAATGAAGAAGCACGTATCCAGATGTCTGTTGCTGCATTAGAAGCTGGTATCGCATTTAACAACGCATCTGTTACCATTATTCATGGAATGAGTCGTCCAATCGGTGCACTGTTCCATGTAGCACATGGTCTTTCTAACGCAATGCTGATGAAAGAATGTTTAGGCTTTGCATTAGAAGGTGCTTATGACAGATTTGCAGATCTTGGTCGTGCAATCGGTGTTGCAGATGCAACAGATGAAGACAAAGCAGCAGCGGAAAAATTCCTTTCAGCAATCGAAGGAATTGTAAAAGAATTAGAGACACCAACTCTTGCAGAGTTTGGAATTGATAAAGAAGAGTTCTTTAAAGTAATTGATAAAATGGCTTACGACGCTATGGATAGTGGAAGCCCACAGAACACTATGCGTGAAGTAAGCGAAGAACAGGTAAAACAGATTTACAGAAATCTCTGGTAATCGTCTATGAAAAAAAGGCAGATAGGAAAGCTGGGACTGATGCTGCTTGCGGGAATCCTTATGGCTGGATGTGGAAAAACAAAAGAAGAAGCAAAAACGCCAAAGTATACCATTGGAGTTGTGACCAAGTCAAAAAGCAGTGAATATTGGATGTCTGTCTGTTCGGGAATGGAAGATGCCGCAGAAAAAGAAAATGCAGAAGTTGTGATTTTGTCTCCGGATTCGGAGACAGACCAGAAAACACAGAAAAAAATGATAAAGGATTTACTGAAAATGCCGATTGATGCACTGGCAGTGTCCACTGTGAATTCTTACGACAATGCAGATTATATTGAGCTGGCGAAAAACAGGGGAATCGAAGTGTATGCTTACGATACCCCTGTTTCTGACGTTGTTTTACCTTACGTTGGAATCGATGACGAGAAGGTAGGATATGAACTTGGACAGGCAATGGCAAAAAAATTAAATGGAACAGGAAAGGTGGCAGTCATAGCAGGAAGTACCACACAGGCCTGTCATGAAAAGCGTATTTTGGGCTTTAAGCGTTGTATGGAAGAATACCCTGATATTCAGATAGAAGTTGTAAAAACCGGATACAGCAATCTTTTGGTTTCGGAGCAGGATATGAAAGAATTATTAGAAGAGTATCCGGATTTGGATGGAATCATGACAACAAGTGCGGTGACGGCACTTGGAGTGGCAGAGGCAACGAAGGAAAGCGGAATTTTGGTTGTCACAGTGGATGCACAGGAAGATTCTATTGAAGGAGTGAAAGACGGAAAGTTTCTTGCGGTAGGCGCACAGTCCGGATATGATATCGGTTATGAGACAATTGAATATATGATAGAAAGTTTGGAAAAAACGAAATACCAGGTGAAAAAATATTGGACACAAAAATATTGACGATAGACAATATAGATGAGTACTCACCTAAAAAAAGACACAAATATAAAAAATAGCAATCAGAAAGTTAAAAGAGCAAAGTTTCCTAAAAAAGGGAACTATTTTTAGGAAAGAAGAGAGGCGGATATAAAAATAGCACAATAAAACCCAAAATTTCTAAGACTGGGATTTTCTCTGCAAAACGGTAAAATAGAATCATCAGATAGAGAAAATGCGAAAGCAAAAAAGCATCTTATGATTTGAATGCAAGCAAGTAGCGAAGCGGATTGCGAATGTCCGCTTTACTACGAAAGGTATTCTCGAAAAGAAAGGCAGGGAAATGAAATGGCAAAAGAAATGACACGGACGCAATCAGTCACAGCAGATGACTGGTCGGCAAGGTCGAAAATGATGACCGCACAGAATCAGAAACTTGGATGGGGAACAAGAGTTGCCTACGCAAGTGGTGACGTAGCCTGTAATGTTGTATTTGGAATGGTTGGTACCTTATTAACCTTATTCTATACGGATTACGCAGGAATCAATCCTGGTACGGTTGGTTTGATGATGCTCTTATCAAGATTATTTGATGGTGTGTCAGACTTGATTATGGGAATTATTGTAGAAAAAACAAATTCAAAATGGGGAAAATCAAGACCATGGATTTTATGGATGAGTGTACCATTTGCTTTATCCGCAGTACTGTTATTTACGGTACCGCACACCACCCCGATGTTACAGTTTTTATATCTGTTTGTAACGTATAACTTCTGTACTACAGTTTGTTATACCGCAATCAACCTTCCTTACGGAAGTCTTTCAGCAATGATGACAAGAGTTTCCGGAGAAAGAGATATGCTTAGTGTAGTTCGTATGGGATTATCTCCAATTGGAAAATCGTTGCAGCAACCTTTACTCTTCCGATTGTAAAAATGTTTGGAGATGACCAGGCGGCATGGGTAAAAACAATGAGTATCTGGGCTGTACTTGCTTTAATCTTATTATTAATCTGTTTCTTTAACTGTAAAGAAACTGTATACATTGAAGCAAAAGAAAAAGCAGAAAAAGTACCGCTTGGAAAGTCCTTGAAAGCATTATTTACGAATCAGTATTTCTGGGCAGTTTTAGTTTTGTGGATGGTTCAGAGTGTTTCCTTTAGTATTTCAGGAACAATCTTACCGTATTATTGCAAATACATTTTTGGAAATGACACATGGATGTACAGTGCATTATTCTTGACAGAAACATTAACACTGGTAGCAGGAATTTTCCTCTGTGCACCACTTATCAAAAGATTTGGCAAGAGAAACATTGCACTTGCAGGTTCTGCAATCGCATTAGTCGGACAGTTATTATTCTTCCTGAATCCATACAGCTTTTCCTGGATGGTTATGAGTTGTGTGGCACGTGCAATTGGTCTTGCACCGCTGAATGCAGTTGTATTTGGAATGGTTGGAGATGTTGTGGAGTATGGACAGTGGAAAACACATGTAAGACAGGAAAGCCTTATTTTTGCAGGTGGTTCTATTGGAACAAAGGTTGGAGCAGGTCTTGCATCCGCAGCTATGACTGGACTGTTAACTTTTGCAGGATATGTTACTTCTTCTTCAGGAGTTGCAACACAGTCTCAGGAAACTTTAAACATGATTATCAACATTTATAAAGTTGGTCCAATTATTATCGCACTGCTTGCATTTGTTACACTGGCACTCTACAAGCTGGACAAAATGTATCCGGATATTATGAAAGAGCTGACAGAACGTGAGGCAAGAGGCGAACTTTAATGAAGCTTAAATGAGTGAAAGAAAAAAGGTATCGGAAGTTTTCCGATACCTTTTTGTGTTAGAAAGAACAAAGCACAATCTGCGGGCATTTTGTGCTATAATCAAATCAAAAGCAAAGGATTTTAACCTATGAAACAGAGTATCCGCAAAAAAGTACTGTTGGCAATCTTGCTGGTGACGATTCTTACAAGCTGTTGTATTACGGTCGTATTTTATTTCCGCAGTGCATCAATGATTGAGAAAAATTATACAGAAACCGTCTACTCGAGAGTCCGGCAGACTATGGAAAGTTTTGACAATTCCATGAAGGAATTATATTATAAAAATATTGAGATAGCCGGAAAAGAAGAGCTGCAAAGAGAAATTGAGCAATATCGGGAAAGCAACAATGCAGATGAATTGGAGAGTCTTGCAGAAATTTTGCGTGCCTGCAAAAAAAATGAGGATCGTCTCAGTTCAATTGATTTGATTTTACCCAAAGAACAGATTGCGGTGACTTCTGAAGATTTTCCGGTCTATAAAAGGGAAATTCCAAAAGAAGAGATTCAGACCATAAAAGAGATGGAAGAAAAAACGGCACGACCGGTTATGGTAAAAAACAGCGTGCATGAGAACCGGACTCAGGTTACAGAGATTCAGCCAATCTACGATGAAGAACAAAATATTCTTGCGTATTTATTATTAAACGTAGAAGAAAGAACTCTTTATTATCAATACATAGACCCGATTTATGATGAAAATATGAACCAGGCTTTGGTTTATGATGAAAATGAAGTAGTTGTCACAGGGATGAATTCCAAAGAAGCAGGAAAAGCGTGTGCAGAAGAGATGTGTCTGAAACAGAATGGGATTTTTCAAAAAGAAAAAGGAGTAATTGTGATTGGCTATAAAGGCGCATTTTCCGGCTGTCAGCTTTCTATTGCGGTGCAAAGGAATGCAATTTTGCGCCAACTCCGTCAGATGCAGATTTTTTTGATTGTAATTGTGCTGGTATTTTTGTTTGTGGCAATTGTGCTTGCAGGCAGTTTGACGCGTGCAATTTACCGTCCGATAAAAAAGCTGACCGATACGGTGGAACAGGTTGGAGAGGGAGATTTGAAAACATGCTGTTCTCGGAATGAATTGCCGGAACACTTTTAACCTCTGTTGTAGCCTGCTTTATCAATGCATTTATTCTGCTTCCGGCTTACGGAAAAGCATTCGGAATGCCGGTTGATGCATTTATTCAGATGGGAAGTGCCGTTCATG
>ENA-OQHY01000956-OQHY01000956.1-human-gut-metagenome-genome-assembly--contig:-NODE-956-length-13969-cov-6.265569_pt1 | contig 13969 bp, 13 predicted proteins | sample MGYA00242570_ERZ504733 | MGnify/ENA primary metagenome ERZ504733 (study PRJEB26092, sample SAMD00036219) | human gut metagenome | host: Homo sapiens | study: EMG produced TPA metagenomics assembly of...
CTTGATTCGTTTAAAAACGAAACCCGGAAATAGAATTGCTCATGACACCAACTTATTTCCGGGTTTCTATTTCAGGAACTATCTTTTTATGTGAGGCAGAAATTTTTTATCAGTCTGCCTCTATATGACTTTAACTATATAATTTTTTATTCTGGCTTCTTATTTTGTAATCTTCACAGAATTCTTCTGTCCTTTGCCTTTCAGAAGTTTCTGGTATGCACTTAATTTTGCTGCCGGAACTTTGATCACTGCTTTTGCAGAGATTCCCTTAAATGCAGAAGAACCAACTGCTTTTAAGACATTCGAACTGATTGTTATGGATGTCAGTGCTTTGCATCCGCTAAATGCCTCTTTGCCAATTGTAGTAACCTTAGCGCCAATTTTTACGCTCTTCAGTTTTGTACATCCTGCAAATGCTTTATTTCCGATTGCAGTTACCTGGAATGTGTATCCATTGATCTTGACTGTTGCAGGTATGGAAACACTTGTCAGAGTTTTCTTAACCGGTGCATACACATTTACTGTTCCGTTTTTATATGCAGATTTGGTTACCTTGTATTTCAGGTTTCCTGCTGTATAGACTTTACCCTTTGCCGGAATTGCTGCAATTTCGAAATCTTTTGTTGCTATACCGACATATTTACCTTTACCTGTAATGATCACAGATGCTGTTGATCCGGCTTTTGTGTTGTTTGCATAGGAAACAGTATAGTCTGTTCCTTTTTTCAGCTTCTTGCCATTTAAGGTTACTGTTACAGACGGTGTGATCGCCTTACCTGCATAAAGTTGAGTCTTGATTGTAGAAATTTGTGCAGATGCGATGCTGTTCAGAGATTGACCTGAGAACTCATAGTATGCAGGAATCTCAACAGCTTTTATTTTCTCTTCATTTGTCCACCAGTCTACATAAAATAAACGATGTTTATTTCCATCAATTCCGGCTGTTAAACCTTCGAATTCATCCAGATGAATGTATCGAGGAAGTACTACTCCATATTTTTTCTCACCATTTACATCAAATCTAAACTGCGCCAGAAGTCTGTTTGTAGAATATTCTTCATCCAGACTAGCATTGACCGTAACAAGATTTATTTCTTCATTCTTGTATATTTTTGTAAAGTAAAACCAGTCATTATCCTCTGTCTCATCCCATGCATACCTATATGTTGGATCAAAACAGTCTTTCGATACAGGAACGCCTGCTGCCTGCGCTTCTTTTGTATCAAACTGTCGAACGATCAGATTTCTTGAATATGTCTCACCTTCCGTTTCATATGTACCAAGTTTCAATGCTCCACCTATATACAGCTGCGCTGTCTGTTTTCCGTTTGTTCCAAGATAAATCTGCGGAATTGCTGTCTGAGAGTATTCTGCACTGTCAATTTCACCAAATTTCAGATAAGCTCCCGGCTGTCCATAAATGGTTATTTCCGGATTAATCACTGCTTTCTCAAAATTCAGATATTCAGATACAACCAGACATACACCCTCTTCTGATGTCAGTTCTTTACAGTTCAGGCTCTTCACTACAGCATCCGCAATCTTAATTTTATCTGCTGTTACATTTGCATTTAATCTGGCATTCATAAGTTCCACTTCTCCAGAGCCTGTAAAGGTTAAAGTATTCGCCTTTACAAGAATCCTGGACAGTGACAGTTTCTTGCCTGCCGGAACATTTACAGAAGAAATTGAAACCGGAACAAAATTATCTGTATCTGTGCTTTCGTCATAATTATTCTGTCCCTCTATCTTCAGTGCTTTCGCAGCACTTGGAACAGTAAGCGTTCCACTGATCTTGGTGTTAGCTTTCATATTCATCAGATAATAGCCACTGGCATTGTTCTTCTTCTGATATGCATTTATATATCTTTCCGCCTGTGCTGTCGGTGCGACATTAATCCACACACATCCTCCATCAGGGAATTCTGCCTTCCGTGTGCCTCGAAAATCTCCTTTGCTGACATTCCTTCACAATCCCGGAATTCCTGAAGATCAACCGCATTATCTTTATCCGGATTCCAGATTTTTCCATCCATATCCTGAGTCGTACCATCTTCTGAATAGACCAAATTCTGGGAAGCATTTCCACGATATCTTCATCAGACATATCATATTTCACTGCCTGTGTACCAGCCGGAACAGGAATATCTTCCCATTCACCTTTCTCATCTGATGTCTTATATATAATTCCAATTCCGTAAGGACTGCTCCACTTCTCTCCATTTTCATTTTCAAACTCACCAGTACCCCAGTCAAATGTTTTATGGAATACCGGAGCAGTCTTACTGTTTACAATGTGTATAAAAAAAGCATTTTCATCCTGTGGATTGTTTTTGATATTATCCGTTTCATTGTAAATATTAAAAAATTCACTGGAACCAAATACCTGCAGATCATGGCTGTTATTTCTCAGATATATATTTTCTACTCCGGAAATACCACCTATCGCATTATTCTGCCCACAAAAGATCACTTTATCATCGGAACCTGTTCCTTTTAATACGCTTCTCATATCCTGACAGAAGAAAGTTGTCGTTCCTTTTCCTTCTTTGATTTCAATCGTCTCTGGCGGATCTATCATCCCCCAGAATACGATGTTTCCGTTCGGTGTAATACTTCTGGCTCTTGCATTCTCCACCAGTACTATCATCCCTTCAGGAGCCACAAAGTCTGCTGCATCTTCCAGATCCTGGACGCTTACAAAACAGTATCCTGTATTTTCTCCTTCGATACTGTTTAACGCATTTGAAAAAGTAGTGTCTTCTACTGTTTTCATGTCCACTTCCGGACGTTCTTCATTCTGCAGGGCATTATTGTACTGTTCCTCTGTTATATATGCCACTTCAAAAGATCCTTTTACCTGTTTAGCACCTGCTGCGTCTGTCGATGCCTCTGATTCTTCTGATGTAAATCCGTCCACTTCCGGCGCTTCGTCCGTATCAAAATCTGATACTTCTTCCCCGGATGTCCAGATTTCTGCCGTATCCTCTGCTTCGGCTTCTTCCTCCGTGCCCTGCATCTCTACAGTTTCTTCCCCCGAAGAAAATTCTGCGCCCATAACAGCTGCGCTTTCTGCCATAGGTGTTATGCACATAAGTGCTGCCAACAATAATGCGACTTGTTTTTTCTTCATAAGTAAAACCCTCCTTTTTCTGGATTTGAGTGTATTAAAAAAAGCACCCTGCAAGATGTAATCGCAGCTTGCACAATTTGCGAGAATGATTTTTTTAGTACCTCTGTAATTTTATACACTGCCATCTTCATTTTTGACAGCGTTCAGAATCCCTTCAGGGATATCTTTCAAAAATATTTTACAGTAAAATCTCTTCCCCTATTTCATCCAGGAAGCTGTTCATCTCTTCTAGTGTCATCTTCTCTTCCAGTCCATAAATAATTGCTGCATCGTAACGTACGCGCGGATAAAGTCTCGGCTTCTGACCGATATCCAGAAGCCTTTGTGTATCCGACAGATCAAGAGAAAGGAGAAACGCACACTGCAGTAGTATTTTCCTTGTGGGGATTCGCTGACCGCCAAACAGTTTTCGTGCATAGGATTCTTCCAGATTCAGCTTTCGCACAATGTCTTTCTTTTTCATTCCACGCTCTTCGATTATATGTTCAAGATAAAGCCCTACCTCTACCTTGTTTCCTCGTTCCCTTGCAAAATATGCGGCGCCTTCCTCTTTTATCATTCCCATGATTTCTTCTGTTTCTTTCATTTCTTCTCACACCTCTTTCCTGTTCATATCTCCCTTCTGCCAAACCCGAGGTTATATTTTTTGATCTTTACCACTGTCCGTTATCTGATGACTGATCCATAATTAAAAAGCAGATATGATACTGTTAAGTGTACCATATCTGCCCATTTTAGAGCGGGACAATTTTGTCCCTTTTTATGTATAAATTTCAAAATCAGGGGAAGAATCTATCTTCATGATTTCTTCTTTTTGTTCCTCTGTACAGTGTACCTCCGTCAGTCCCGAATGTCCAAACAGCGGTTCAAAATTTTTAATATCTGCATTGGAAATATCTATTACCTGCAGATTCTTTGCTCCTGTGACAGGAGACAGATCTTTCACCAGACTGAAATTCACTGACAGGAAATTTAATGAAGGAAACTGTTCGATTCCTTCCAACGAAGAAATCTGTGTTGTGAATGCAAGTGTCTCCAGCTGTGTCATCCCTTTCAATGGTTTCAGATTCTCCAGTATGGTACTATCCCCCCACATGAACAGCGCCTTTAAGGTACTCATCTGCGAAAGAGTTTCGGCAGCCGCCTCATTTACATCACACATGCACAGAGTATCCAGTTTCTTCATCTCTGTCAATGGCTCAAATATATTGTTTTCTACTTCCACATTACTCATATCCAGGTAATCCAGGCTCAGATTTTTCAGAAAGTCTATATCTGTCAGATTCATCCCCTGTATATTTAATCTTAAAATGCCTGTGCATTCTCCAATCACTGACAGATTCTCTGCCGGATTCTCCATAATACAGAGGGTATCCATATCTATCAGATTCAAAAGCACAGAGAAATCTGTGATCATATTCTTGCTCAGATAAAGTTTTTTCAAAGGCAGCTCTTTTAACCCGGAAATATCTTCGATTTTCTGGTTACACAGCGCAAGTTCCTCCAGATTTACCATTTGTGCCAGATCCGAAAGATCTGTAATATTTCCGCGCACAGATCCGAAGCTGCTGTCCTTTCCATCCACATGGTGGCCTTCACCCAGAATGTGTCCTCATCATCAAGAATTTCTTTTCCGACAATGCGGAGTTTCCTTACATTCTCCAGCATAGAGGCAGTTATTTTGTCTGTCTTTGAAAGCCCCAGTTCCTTGCGCACGGCTTCTTCTATCAATTCTTCTCTGAAAGTTATCTCTGCCTGTATCTGTTCTTCTGCCGCACTCTGTTCTGCCGTTTCAATCCTTTTGTTTTCAATCACTGTGCCATCCGGGGAAAAAATTGCCAGTATATAACCTGCTGCAATCAGTCCAAAGACTGCGCCTGCTTTTTTATAAACCTTTTTTCTATTGTTCGCCTGACATTTCTCAACTGCTCTCCTTAATTGCGCAGCATCCCCATATCTTTTATCAGGCTCAAAAGAGCAGGCCTTCTCTATGATCTTTTTCATTCTCCGGCTCACTGCACACTCAGAAAGCTGATTCATTTCATAGCTCTCTGAAACCATATACAGCATTGTCTGTCCGATTGCATACACATCTGTACGCTGGTCTGTCTGTGTATAGCCATACTGCTCTGGCGCCGCAGTCCCTCTGGTACCCACCACAAAAGTATCACGCGACCCATCTTTTTTATAACTGCGCATAGTACCGAAATCAATGAATACCACCTCACCACCAGGTGTGACCACTATATTCTCCGGTTTTATATCCCGGTGTATCATAGGCTCATCCGGATTCTGAAACTGCTCTGCTGTCTGGCATATCTTCCTGCTGATCCTGCAGATTTCCGCTTCTGATATGCCACCTTTTTGCAGAACCATCTGAGCCAGAGACATTCCCTCTATATATTCCCTTACCAGATACACTTCGCCATTTTCTTCAAATATCCTGTATGCCTTTGGAATCCCGGACAATTTCCTGTCCGCCATTTTTTTCATGATTTCCATTTCATTGCGCAGAAACTCCGTCTGCCTGTTACGCCCCCATTTAAGCACGCACAGGATTCCGGTAGCTGTCTCTTTCACCAGGAAAGTGGATGAATCTTCGCTTTCCTTCAGACATTCATATACAGTCCAGTGTTCTTGCATGTCTTCTGGCAAATAATCGTTCCATATCTTGTTCTCTTTCATACAATCTCTCCTGCTTTGGTATAACCGATCGCGACAATCAAAATGGGTCACATTTTCGCGTCACTATGATAATTTTATATCAGTTTCCCGATAAATCGGATTGTCTGTCGCTTTTTATAGAATTACTATAGATTGTATCAGAAAACTTATGGAAATCCTATATGTTTTTGTAAAAAAAGATTCCCTCTCCAGTTTTACCTGAAAAAGGAATCTCCTGTTATCTTTACTTATTCAGCGTCTTCTGCTGTGTCAGTTGTATCTGCATTTTCTTCTGCTGTGTCATCTGCATTGTCTGCGTCTTTGCTGTCTGCATCATCTGCATCTTCTGTATCTGTTTCTTCTGCATCTGAGCTTTCTTCAAAAGGAATTACTGCACCATCATATTTCTCATTGATAAAATCTTTAATCTCATCAGATTTCAGTACATCTACAAGTGCCTGAATCTTTTCGCTGTCTTCATTGCCTTCTTTTACTGCGATTACGTTTACATATGTCTTTGCTGCTTCAGAATCAGATTTCTCATATGCAAGTGCATCTTTTCCTACTGAGAATCCTGCTTCCAGAGCATAGTTTCCGTTTAATACTACGTAAGCTGTCTCACCTGTAACACGTGCTACCTGTGCTGCTTCCAGCTCTACGATCTCCACATTGTGAGGATTCTCTGCAATATCCTTAACAGTTGCATTTAATCCTGCGCCATCTTTCAAAGTGATGATTCCGTTATCCTGGAGAAGAAGAAGTGCTCTTGCTTCGTTTGTGGTATCATTTGGTACTGCAATGGAATCTCCGTCTTCCAGATCATCCAGGCTGTCTTTTGTTCCAGGATAGATTCCGAATGGCTCATAGTGAATACCGCCTGCATTTACAAGATGTGTGCCCTTCTCTTCATTAAACTGATCCAGATATGGGATATGTTGGAAGTAGTTTGCATCAAACTCACCGCTCTCAACTACCTCGTTTGGTCTTACATAATCATCAAATACAGTAACCTCAAGGTCATATCCTTCTTTCTCAAGAAGTGGTTTTGCCTCCTCAAGGATCTCTGCGTGAGGTGTTGCAGATGCTGCAACTGTGATGGTTTTGTCATCATCCTTTGCATAAACGCCTGTGCTTAATGTTCCTGCCACTAATACTCCTGTTAAAACTGCTGCCACTAATTTTTTCATAATAATTGTCCTCCTGAATTTTATATTTTAACTTTTTTCATAACCATTTTATAATCAACGATTTCTTAAAACGATTGGGTTTATGTTATTTTCATCCATTCGAAAATATTTCATTAATTATAGATTTCTTATAGCTATTTTCTTCTGTCAATCTTATTTGCGATCATCATTCCCACTGACTGGAAAATCTGTACCAGCACCACCAGCAGGATAACTGTAACGATCATAATATCTGACTGATATCTGTAATATCCATAGCGGATGGCGATATCTCCAAGTCCGCCTCCTCCTACTGCTCCGGACATGGCTGAATAACCAAGGATCGTCCCGATCGCAATAGTCGCTCCTGTAATCAGTGAAGTTCTGGCTTCTACCAGAAGAACCTTCACAATGATCCTTATATTGCTGGCGCCCATAGCTCTGGCTGCCTCGATCACACCTGCATCTACCTCTTTAATAGACGATTCCACCATTCGTGCGATAAAAGGAATGGCAGCCACTACCAGTGGCACTACCGTTGCTGTTGATCCATAGCTCTTTCCCACCACTGCTCTGGTAAAAGGAATCAGCAGGATCAGTAAGATCAGAAACGGAATACTTCTCACAATATTTGCAATTGCATCCAGTATCTTATACAACACTGCATTTGGTTTCAGTCCCTCTTTATCAGACACTGCCAGCAGCACTCCCATAGGAAGTCCGAACAGGTATCCCAGAACTGTGGAAAGAACTGTCATGTAAAGTGTTTCTCCCACACCCTGGACAATCATCATTATTGTTTCATGATCCCACATATTCTGTCACCTCCCCGATTGCTAAACCTTTTTCTTTCAGATACTGCTTCATCATCTCTGTCCTGGTACTGCCTTCCATAAACTCCAGTATCATCTCTCCCTTGGCTACACCACCTACATTCTTGGTATCTGCCTTCAGGATATTTACCGGTTCTCCAAAGGTTAGGATCAGATTTGCAATCACAGGCTCAAAAGCTGAATTCTCAGAGAATACGATTCGTATCTTCTCACCGCTTTTGATCTCTGCCTGTCCTTTTTCCCTGCCTGCATCCAGTCTGCTGTCTGCGTCGATATCAGAACCTGTATCCTTTCGGATCAGTTCTTTGGCAACCTCTGACTGAGGATTTGCAAAAATATCTGCAACCAGTCCTTTCTCAACCACTTCACCCTCATACATGATCGCCACATGTGTACAGATTTCACGCACAACCGACATCTGATGAGTAATGATCACTATGGTGATTCCAAACTGCTTATTAATCTTTTTCAGCAATTCCAGAATGGAAGAAGTAGTCTGCGGATCCAGTGCACTGGTAGCCTCATCACAAAGTAAAATCTTCGGATCCGATGCAAGTGCTCTTGCAATGGCAACCCTCTGCTTCTGACCACCGGAGAGCTGTGCAGGATAAGCATTCTGCCTGTCCCCCAGACCAACGATCTCCAAAAGCTCTGCTGCCCTCTTTCTGGCTCTGCTTCTTTTTTCCTTTTATATAAAGTGGAAAACAGACATTATCAATCACTGACTTCTGCATCAGCAGATTGAAATGCTGAAAGATCATACCAATCTCTTCCCTCTGTTTCCTCAATTCCTTCTCTGTCAAATCTCCAAGAGCCTTCCCATCTATCAGAACCTGTCCCTCTGTAGGAACCTCCAGAAAATTCATACATCGTACCAATGTACTCTTACCTGCCCCCGACATACCGATAATTCCATATATATCACCGGAATCGATATTCAGGTTCACATCCTTCAAAGCCTCGACCACGCCATCTTTCGTGTCAAAAGACTTCCGGACCTTCTCAATCACAATCCCAGACATCTCATTCTCCCTCTCTCTTATTCCCCGCTCCGTTGAGCATGAACATACTATACCACTACACTTCCAAATATGCCAATTCATAATATCTAGCACCAGCTATAGTTTAAAACTATATTTTTATCGCTTTACCACATTAAATTCTATATCTCCTGGATTTATTTAATTATCTTTGTGAGAATAACCTACTAAACTACGAGGATTTTCAGAAGCATATCGCAGATATGGACGGTTCCGTTGCCTCCGCCCGGGACAAGATTGATGAAATCGGCCAGCAGATACAGACGAAACAGCTGATCAAAAAACAATGCTCCGCTTACCGCGCTTTCAGGGAAATCGTAGAAAATGAAAAAAATACCTAAAATCCTGCCCTCTATCGCGGACAACATCAGAAAGAGTATGAGCTTCACATTACCAGCAAAGAGGCCCTGAAGGAGCTCGGCGTAAAGGCTCTGCCAAAGCCGGAGAAACTGGACGCACAGATTGAAAAATTAGAAGCTGAACAGGCCACCGCCCGAGACGAATGGAAAAAACTCCGGAAACAGCAGGATATCCATCTTCACTCTGAAAATGTTGAGGAGCAGATACCGTCTGCGCCTGATATTTCCCAGAACCAGGAGACGCTCCATCCAGCATTTGCTTCAAGAAGCAACGCTGTTGTTAAAAATAATAATCACGAAAAATCATAACGTATTTGTATCAAAAGAAGGAGAAAATTTCAACATAACTATTGGAAAAAGGATTAAGATATGCAGAAAATTCAGAGCTATGACCGGTAATCAACTTGGCCGCGCCATGGTCTGAACAAAGCCTTCGGCACAAGAATTACTCAATACGAAACGAATGCCCGGATTCCCAGACCGGAAATTTTAAAAAAATTGCAGATGTTCTTAACATTAGTCTGCTTTCAATCTCACCGCTCTTCGGAGACATGCCGGAGGAATTTATGGAAATCCTGTTCTGGCTGGATGAAGAATTCTGGATTGCCTTTTCCCACCGCCATACACTTCCATCACGCATATTAATCGGAATCAGGACTTTCTCACCGGCATGAGCAGCAATCGTACTTTTCCTTAAGATCATCTCATCCGTATCAATGTAATTGTGGATAGTATGAAATACCTTCTGGCACTTCATTCTTATCTTTTCCAAAACACTCTCCACCATTTCTTCACGGTTCTAGCAGGCAAAGCTCTGGCATATCTCTACATCATGCAGATAATCATCCGGATAGTTTCCATACTGACCGATCCCCGCTACATAAACCGCTGCCCATATATAGTCTTTCTTTAGTATTTCCCGTTTTTTTTAAAACACCATTTACCATACATTTATCAAATAAACAAATGCAGGAAGTAGATTCTAAAAACTCTACTTCCTGCATCTGTCATTTTTATCTTATATCCATTTTACAATTTTGCATATAAAGCATTAATTTTCGCCCGAGTAGCAGGTCCAATAATTCCGTCAACGGATAAACCATTTGCTTTCTGAAATTTGCAAACAGCGTTATATGTTCCCTGTCCAAAAATTCCATCTGCGCCAGAGGAACCACAACTGTACCCTAAAGCAATAAGTTTTTTCTGCATATTTTTCACATCAGTTCCGCTTGAGCCCATAGACAGATTTGTGCCGGAACTACTTCCTCCTAAATTTGAATATGCGGAATTTATTTTAGATCGTGTCGTAGGCCCAATAACACCATCCACCGTCAAGCCATGGTCTCTCTGAAAATTGCAAACGGCATTATATGTTCCCTGTCCGAAAGACCCATCTGCACCTGAGGAACCACAACTATAGCCTAATGCAATAAGCTTTTTCTGCATATCCTTCACATCAGTTCCACTTGAACCCATAGAGAGGTTTGTGCTGGAACCAGATCCACTTCCATATGCCGGTCTGCAAAACGAAGCCTTGGGAGAACCAACAGTACGATTAGTTGTTCTTACCTGATCTTTAGAATTTCCATCAATTGTTACATACGTATTTCCGCTGACTGACTTAACAATACCAACATGACCATAAGTTCCCCCCGCAGACGTAGTAATAATTGCGAGGTCTCCGACCTTCGGGCTTGAATAAACACGTCCTAATGAATTATAATATCTCCAAATTTCATAGACAGATGCTGTTTTTCCGCCTCCATAAAAAATGCTAGATGCGCCGGAATGTTTAAACACCCACCATACGAACACTGCACACCACGGATAAGCATCACCATTTACCGCCTTTCCATAATACTCCGTATTGTACTTTACGTTGTTATTGCCGGTTTCTTTTACTCCAATCTCATTGCTCGCTGTTTTGATAATTGTACTCGCTGTTGCCATATTATATTACCTCCGTTTTTTATTTGTGATAACCGGTTATCTGTCTTATATAAAGTAACTTACAGGCGAAATGTAAACCATTATTTTCATTAAAAACAAATATTCAAAAATAACCGAAATTCTACTCATTTCTAAAACATATTTCGATAAGTCAAAATTACAATTTTCACACTTTAATTGATATAATATTCAACAACTAAACAAGGAGGCCATTTAACCATGAATAATGTAAAAATTCTATGTATCGCAGGCAGTATCGTACTCGGTAGTATATTGCTATCCGGACAAGCTTTTGGCAAAGCCCCTCAGATCTAATCACCCTTTCCGCCCCTAAGGAGCCTGAGGGGCAACATGTATCTTATGATATAGATGGTTCCGGCTCTTATTATGACAGTGAGTCAGATACAACTTACTATTTTGTCAAGGGGATTGTCACTTTTTATTCTAATCATACCAAAACCTTTTCACTGACTTCCGACGTCGGTGAAACTTATGAGTTACCGGCAGATACGGATATTAATATAACCGACTATCTCAACACAGAAGCACATATATGGTACTCAGAAGACTCTCAAAAAAACTTAAAATTACTTGTGTTCTCTCCTCAAATTTTTTGGGAACATATTAATGAGCTGGAATCAGATGAACAAATTCCGGATGGTGCCACAGAAATCGATGGGACTCTTTCAAAATATATCTCTTTCTGGTTAACAGAAGATAAAATAGATGTTACTCTCTTATTTGTTGAGGACAACGATGGAAACACTCATATATATGCAGAGGATAACACATGCAATAATTGTAATAGTTCTGTTTTTGGCAAAACAATCGGCGACTATATCAAGTTATATGAAGATATGCATTTAAATTCTCAAGTATATGATGATTTTAATGTTGCATATCTTATATCAGAAGCATCATCTTGACTTACCCAAATGTCTGGTTGAGAACCTGATGTTTTTTACATCAAACATATCATATATTTTAAATGCCGCAGCCAATATTTTCAAAGGCTGCGGCATTTTTGACTTAATTTTTCTTTCAAACATGTTGCTTCTTCTTTTGACTGCTGCAAATATGTTTATGTCACAAATTCAAGCAATATTCAGCACTTACTATTTATGTAAAAAATCATTTCAGAAATTGATATATTTTTTTCTTTTCTCTGTTTACATATTGACGGCTAAAGTGTAAGAAAGATGCGATTTCACTATCTGACCACCCTAAAATCAAGTATTTTAAAATATCCCTTTGGTTTGAAGTCATTTTTAAGGTTATATTTTTCAGATCAAATGCTAATTCCACAGATGAATAATCCGCTCTATAGCTTTCTTGTAAATCACCTTCATTATCCATATATGCACATTCGTATTTTTCTTTTTTTAAGTTTCTCTTGCAAAGATGAGCAAATTTATATTTCACTGAATTGGTAATGAATTTCAAGCACTGATAATCGTCTTCACAAGTGGCGATTGTTTTTACTGCTTCTATAATTGCCAAATTCAATTCTTGAGTTGCGTCATCCCAATCTAGAAAGAATATTTTTTTTGCATATGATTTTACTAAAGGTTCCATTATGCAAAGTAAGCTTTGCATGTATTTTGAATCATTTTTTGCCTGTATAACCAAATCTTTATATTCCTGCATCATATACCCTTTTATTTTTTAAAGAGTATCTGGGCATAAAAATGTAAACTTATTTTTTGTTCAGAATCAAAGGTTTCTTATATCTATAAAAAAAAGGAATATTGTATTTAAACAATATTCCCAATTTCCATCCTGCATATAATCCTCACTACAGAAGCTATATATTTTACAGCTGCTTCCCGCCATCATTACCAAAAATACTTTCAAAATCTATTTTTACAATCTTTTTTGGGTTATTCTTATTATTTTTACTCATCAAAATATTCCTGATACCAGAACAAAAACGCCAGCACCGTCCAGATTTTCCGGCTGTTGTCCTTCTTTCCCGCGTGATGCTCCTCCAGAAGCGCCGTCAGCTTTTCCGTGTGGAAATACTGACGGGATATGGGGCTTTGAAACATTTTTTTAACTCTCCCGTACCAGTCGTCGTCCCGCAGCCAGACACGGACAGGCACCGGAAATCCCAGCTTTTTCCGCGCGGCCGTGTCTTCCGGGATGTATTTCCGGGCCACCTTCCTAAACAGATACTTCGTCTTTCCGTGGGCAAATTTTGCCTCCGGCGGAAGTGTCCGGACAGCCTCGAACACATCCCGGTCCAGGAAGGGCACGCGCACCTCCAGCGAATGGGCCATGCTCATGCGGTCGGTTTTCTGCAAAATATCCCCGGCCAGCCAGTATTTCAGGTCGATGTTCTGCATTTTCTCCGGGTCGGAAAGCCCGGCGGCTTCTTCATAAGTCTTTCGCAGAAACTCCTGACAGGACGGCGTGTCGGTCGGATTTTTCAAAAGCTCCCGGCGCTCCTCGTCGGTGAAAATATGGGCGTTCCCGATAAACCGTTCCTCCACCCGTTGGCCGGCCCGGATCAGAAAGCTCTTGCCGCGGCGGTCCGGCAGTTTTTTCGCCTGCCGGGAAACCGCACGCCGGATCTTTTCAGGAATCCAGGCCACTTTCTGAAGAGCCAGAGGCTCCCGGTAGATATTATAACCGCCAAATAGTTCGTCCGCACCCTCCCCGGAGAGCACCACCTTCACATAACGAGACGCTTGGCAGCCAAAAAATACATGGCGACGGCAGAAGCATCACCGCTGGGCTCGTCGAGGGCGTACATTACCTTTGGAAGCACATCCCAGAACTCCTTTTTCCCGATAGTATGCATGTGATAAGAAAGATGCGCATA
>ENA-OQHY01000957-OQHY01000957.1-human-gut-metagenome-genome-assembly--contig:-NODE-957-length-13957-cov-1.819523_pt1 | contig 13957 bp, 22 predicted proteins | sample MGYA00242570_ERZ504733 | MGnify/ENA primary metagenome ERZ504733 (study PRJEB26092, sample SAMD00036219) | human gut metagenome | host: Homo sapiens | study: EMG produced TPA metagenomics assembly of...
CCTGATCCAGCCACTGATAAGATTTGCTGTAGCCAATAGATGGTCCGAGTCCCATTGAGCTGCTGGTTCCGCTGGTCATTGTTCCACTGGTTCCATTACTTGTGCCTTTACTGGTTCCATTGCTTGATGTATAAGACTGTCCATTGGAAACGCCTTGTGTTCTTCCTACTGTTTCTCCGTAACCGGATGAAGCTGACTGCGTAACAGAATCAGATACTGACTGACCCATACTCTGTCCCAATGTCTCTGACTGGGATACGCCATAATTCTGTCCCACATTCTGCGAATAGCTTTCTCCGGCACTTTGTCCTACATTTGCAGAAACGCCTTCGCTCTGGGAAGCTCCAGTGCTTAATGAAGATCCCATGCTTACAGATGAGCCAAGACTTCTGGACATTCCCATACTGTCTGACTGACCCATGCTTAATGATTCTCCGACACTCTGAGATTGTCCCATACTGTATCCTCTTCCTACAGATGAACTCATGCCTACGGAATGACCAATGCTTTGCGAAGTACTTTCTGACTGATTCACTCCCCATCCCTGTGATACACTCTCTCCTACACTGGTTCCGTAACTTTCCGATGCACCATAGCCAACATTATGACTGACACTATTGCCGTGCGACATACTTGCACCAATGCTGGTACTTTGTCCATTTGTTATTCCATTCGAAATGCCAGATGACAATCCGTGTCCATAAGAACTACCGTAACTGCTTCCGTACCCCATAGAAGTTCCAGCAGAATCACTTGTTCCGTTGCTCCAACCATGGCTTCCGTTAACTCCGGCAATTCCCATTGGCAATCCACCATTTGCACCAACATTATTTGACGTTCCGCTGTTTGTTCCATGAGAGCTTGATACACCATGATTTTGGCTGACACCATAGTTCTTACCAAAATTGAAGCTTTCTCCAAGATTTTGAGAGAATGAATTCGATGAACTCTGACCATAACTGGCACTATTTCCTACGTTCATGGATTCTGATTCTCCATACCCCACGTTTTGACTGTGTGATAGATTATGGGAAGTGCTCACATTCTGTCCATGAGAAAGATTGTAACTGCTGCCCTGACTATATCCATGACTCTGAGAAACATTCGTTCCTTCACTGTAGCCCTGGCTCTCATTCATGCTCATACTTTGATTCGTACCATGACTGGAATTAATGCCTTGACTTGTATTCGTACCATGACTGGCATTTAATCCTTCGCTTGCATTCATTCCTTGACTGGAATTAACACCGGCTCCAACATTTGTTCCATGATTTGCACTGGTTCCCATTCCGGCTGAAATCCCTGTATTGTGACCGAAACTTTCTCCAAATGATACGCCATGTGATGTAGAAAGTCCGTGGCTTACTGAGTTAGTTAGAGACTGTCCCTGTGAATGTCCGATCGATTGTCCAAATGATCTGGAGAGGCTTTCTCCTACTGACTGTCCTTCGGACTGTGAAAAGCTTTCTCCGTGGGCGTAGCTTACTGAGTTTGCATCTGTATAAGCTTTACTCCATCCCTGGCTCTGGCTGGCATTAGCCATATACATCATTGGAATAGACAGATTCATACTTAATGACTTGGTTCCCTGCAGCTGGCTGTACCAAGCAGTCATTTCTTTCTGAGACTGCCTCTGCCATCCTGTCAGGGTGTCCAGATATACCGGTGTTGAAAGAACTTCTATAACATATTCGTAATCTGCCATACCGGTGATCATCTCTTCCAATGTTCCTTGTGAATCCGGGTTAAGGTTTGAACCGCCCATTCCACCGGTTCCCGGCATCTTCACCTGCTTTATTCGCTTTCGGGATGCCACGTACTACCGTCATGTAATCCATGTTGTACATTTTTCCCGCAGCCATTCCGTTTCCTGTGCTTCAACACATTTGATTTCCAGAACACCGGAAAGTTCCCTGGAGCATACCTACAAATCCTTTAAAGTCGTAATATGCCTTTTCTTTCGCCTTCTCCAAGCTCTCCGCCACACCCTGGATTCCGTACAAATACAATAAACCAAGAGCAACCGGTTTGATCACATTGGCGATTATCGTGATCATGTTATAATTCCGCTCATGTACACCGGCAAGAATCTGTTCCTGCATATCCATGAACGCAGTAGACTGTTTCGCATTTGCCGGGAGACGGATCACCCTTGCAAATTTGATTGCTTTATAGAAATGTGTAATTTCTCCAGTATCCGGGTTCATAACCTCCAATTCGTAACACAGATATTTCAGATTTCTTTCCTCCGGCGGCTTTGAAGATTTTTCATCATACTCGGCCCAGCTCTGAATAATACGAAAGTCATCTTCCGGTGTACTGTCCTGTTTCGGATTTAATATCTTTTTTAATTCATATAATGACAGCATATATTATCACCTTCCTTAAATCATCCTGCTGTTACCATTTCCGCTATCGCGCATGCCACGTTTTTGACCAAATGTCTTTGCAACGACTTGTTATGGTTGAAACTGCAGCAACCGTTTTCCCTGCATTCCTACTTGCCCGATTGGAATTCCAATAGCGGAAAACCATAAGAGATTCTGCAGATATCCTGGCATTGCATTTCCTGTAGATGTTGGAATAGATTGATTAAAGGAAGCTGCTATCATTTCCGCACTGACTCCGGAAACAATTCCAAGAGCAACCTTAAATCCGAGTAAGGTGCAAAAATAAACAGTGCAGATAATTAATGTCTGATTTAAAACTTCTTTTCGCTGAGATGGCATCAAAAGAGCAACAAAAAATCCAAGGAACCACATAATCCCTGCTGCCGGACAGATCAGTTTCGTGCCAAAATTTGCGAAGTTAGAAATGGTAAATATTCCAAGTCCGAATACAATCAGAGGACATCCAATTGCTTTGATCACATGGAAAACCTCTGTTTTACTCATGTTCTGCTTATATGTAAGCGTCTCTTCTTTTCTTGACATACTCTCTCTCCTTTCTAAATGATGTTCTGTTCTTCACGAACGGAAGTATCGATTTCTTCTTTCAGTAAAAGAAAAATGGTTCCTGCTACCCCTACAACAAGCAGAAAGAACCATAAATTGGATGTCAGCATATAAGCAAAACTACTCGCTGCGTTATATTGGAAAACCAAAATATCTGACATAGGCATCCTCCTTCCGAATGATTATTTCATCTGCCCTTATCAATAGTGTGTTTGAAAGCGAATGCAATAAAAAAGCCCGGATTTCTCCGAACTTTTTTACCTCAACTTATTTTTCCAATATGAACACAACGTAATCGATGTTTTTAGCTTATACTGGTAAGACGAAATATATTTTGCCCCTTCTGCCAGTTCCTTTTCCAATGTTTCTTCTGAATTTTGCAACTTTGTTTTGATCGTATACTGTTTTCTTGCAGAATATCTACTTACCTCCATTCTGATCAAATTAAGTAATTCCTGTCCCGCAACTGTTTCCCAATAGTTCATTATTAATTCCTCCTGATTTTAATTTTATAAGCCGAGAGAATCTTCTTCACTCCTTTCGTCCTCAGATTTACTTATACAAGAAGAATGTCTGATTTTAGGGAAAATAAAAGGGGCAGCACACCCTGTCCCTTTTGTTATGATATGATTGATTTCTGTATTATATATTGTGTTTAGACCATAACAGTTTTTCCTTCTTCTACAGCCTCGTTGAAATCCTCTTCTGAGTACTTCTTTAGAATCTGTTCTTTGGTTAAGCCTAATTCGAGCATATTTCGAATTGCTTGACGTTTTGTCCTTTGAGTTGCTTCTTCTGCAGCGATTTTTTCGTATTTTTCCATCACACCACTCATAACTGTTATTTCTCCTTCTTATACAGAACAACTTCTTACCTATATTTTATGAACATCTTCCTCAAAATGCAATATCAGAAATTCACATAAGGTTCTTTTCCTTTCTTTCCCGGTTCAAAAACATATTTCCAGTTCTTGTTTTCCTGGAGATTTTTTTCGCCAAGCTGTGATACTGTATTGATACGGATGGTTACATTTTTTAGCGATCCTTCCCCACGATTTTCAATCCATTTTCCTATTTCCCCACGGATCTTATCCGCACATGTCCTGTTCGGTACAATGAAATTCAATACCGATGTCACACTGCACATTTTATTGCATTTCCCATTAAAATTCGTCTGAGTATGGTTTACACATTCGTACTCATAGTAACTTTTCACATCATTGTTATCAATACAGATGATATCCGGAATATAAGAAATTCCCTCTTTGATTTTGATCGGATTTTTCCGATTACGGTCACTTACTGATTTATAAAAGCCAGATTCCCGTAACATTTCTGCTACGATTTTTATTCCGTATCCGTGTGTACAATTATCATGTTCTGCCATAATCTGATCCATTTTCTGACATTACTGCAGACTCGCCATACTTTCCTGATATAATCTGGTTCCAACCGTAGACAATTGGTGTACGTTTAAAGCTCCTTTCGGGGTTTTGACTACTTCCTTGTTAATAACTCCCAGACTGGAAAGAATCGTAATTGTACTTCGTATTTTTCCCTGTGTGTATGTCGCATCCTTTTCGGTTATATCAGCTTCTATATCCAAATATGTTGAATGACCTTTCGTTCCGATTGCATCCAGAATCATCCATGACAGTTCATCCATTTTCTTTTCATAGTCTTTGAGATCGATCATATGCTTCATAGACCTGGTTTTTCTTGCCTTTTTCTGTTCTATCACTTTTCTGGACTCTGTAACAGGTGTTGCTTTAGGATTGATCTGCAGTTTTGCGCCCTTTTCAGCAATCTTACCCATCACACGTTCTTCAACCGGATCACAAAAATCGGTCTCTTCCATAACAATCTGAGGACCTTTGTCAGCATAATTGCTTTTTTCAGGGAACTGCATGGGTCTATCACTCATTTGCTTTTTCCGTTCTCTTTCCTGTCTGGCTTTTTCTTCTAACTCTGTTTCCGATAATGATGCTTGCACCGGAGATAACTGCATGACAGAAATCTGATCCTTTAACCCTTCAATCTCCAATCGGCGTTCTTCCAGCTGATCGACAAGTTTTTGCATGAAATCCGTGCGTGAAGCAATATAATTTTGTAAAGGACTGCTTTGATTTACGAATCAATTCATTGATTTGAATTGAACTCCAGGAATAATCCGTTCCCAGCACCATTTCCTTACTGTCCTTTGCAAGAATATCTTCACACAATTCGCGCATTAGTTTTTCTGTTGTTTTGGACTCCACTTCCCGCTGATCCCATTGTTTCTGCCGGATGCGCATTTGTTCTTCCAGATCCTTACATCTTGCTACTACCATATGGTATTGATTTTCCAGTGTCTTTTGATTTTTCGCCATATTACCTTCCTCACTTTCCGTTGATTTCCTGATCAACATAATCTTCCGGGGTCCATGACTTGATATCTGTTAAATCTGCACCGGATATCGAACTTCCAAGAGCAACAATGTTCTGTGTGATCAGAGAGAAATCATCATATACCTGTCTTTATCCTGCAATGCATTATTTGCTTTTTCAGTATTATTTTCAGAAATCGCAGCTGAAATATTCTGGAGATATACTGCAATGTCATTTTTGATCCAGTTAACCATCATTGATTTTACCTGATCATACTTTGTATCTACGGAAATTGCGTCTGTCTTCACAGATAGATTTTGTACATCATCTAAAAGTGCTTCATATTCCGGGGCAATCTCCAAGGTGTCCTCCTGCCCCTGTGCAACCCGGTAGTCAAGTAATAATGTTTTTTCATATAATGACCTGCAATATTCGTACTGTGTCAATATCGTATCAAAATTATGTTTCTGCCGGATATCATCTACAGACATTTTTTCTGGGACTGCTTTTCCGTCTGAATTATACTGATATTTTGTTACTGCTGCACCAAAGATCAATACCAATAAATAAATACATCCAGCAATCAAAACGAAATTAATAATCTTTGTATGAAGATTTCCACGTTTCATTTTCGTATTGTCCTGAATTTCCGCATAATCTTCCAGATTTTGATCCGTCAGATTTGAAGAGTCCGCATATTGAAAATATGCCGGCTCTTCTTCTTTTTTTCCTTTGTCAAAAATTTTATTCAGTTTTTTTTCTAATATTGGATTGCTTTTCTCTTGGATAGCTGAATCCGGCTTACTCTGGATATTTTGATCGTTCATCCGGTTTTCTGTCAATCTGGAAGAAAGCAGATTCTTATTCTGTTTCATATGCCTCCCCCTCCATCAAACCATCCTCTTCATAAGCACGGTCACTTTCTGGAATAATACAGTCATCAATGTATTCAATATGATACGGTACGATTTCAATGGAACTGCTTTTTGCAAGGAAATTCTGCTGACACTGCTCACAGCACATTTCAATTTCAATATCCCTTGCTTCAATCGCACCATTAATGTAAATTGTAGAATTGGTATGCAGACATATGCTATGCTGCTCTGCCATCGGTCCGAAACATTTTACCCAAGGATAATCTGTTTTTTTATCTGCTCCATCTTCTTTGATTCTTCTCAACCGGTTAGAAGCAATCGGGAACTGACAGGTCTGCAGCCTGCTGTCCTCATTTGCATAATATTCCGGTTCCATGCAAAGAGTTCCCATAATAAATACCTGGTTACTGATTTCCTGCCGGTTTTTTAAATGATGAAATGCATACTGTTCTAACGACTGTTTATCCCCTAAGAAATATCTTTAAAATCAGAAACGTCATCTCCGGCTTCCAGTGCTTTCTTATAATTGGATAAATGATTTCCGACATCATCCATATTTTCTTTGATAAACCGTTTTCCCGGATACTGCTGTATTAAATAAGCCGAAGTTCTTTACAACTGGGAAGAATCTGTACTATGCGATTCACTTCCATTGGCCGGTAATCTTCTGAAAACTGACTCAGGTTCCAAATGCGTTCTTCCAGATATTGCTCTATAATTTTTATATGCTCATTAAAATCATTTTCTGTTTTTCTCACATAAATAGGATCAATATATACAATAACTCCCTCCTGTTTGACATTTTCATGCCCGCATCTTGGACAAATATATCGTTTTCTTGTTTCCATAGTGCATACTGTTCCCTTTACATATACAAAATCTCCCTTTTCCAGTTCAGATAGATGCATTCTCTCAATCAGTTCCGGATTTCTTGATATTACAATTGGTGTATCTGGTATGATTTTCCCCTGCAGAATCATTTCATCATTAGCGTAACTTCTTCTGAGTGTTTGCAGAATCATTCTGGAACTAATCGGATTGTTTTCTTTATCCATCCGGTTTTTTGGATCAGCAATCAGACGACCATATAAATATACGGTATTTTCTCTAGCCATAATATCAGCCTCCTTTCTTATTGATTGTAAAGATTTGCAAGACCGGTCAGTTCATTAAAGTCATTTTGAAATTCATCCGCATATCCAGATATATCCTTACCCTCATCTAAATACGATTTGTAGCTTTTTAAATGTTCAATTGCAGTTTCCATCGCAGTCATCACCGCTTCTCTTGAATCATCTTTTTCTTTCGATGGTTTTGTTACCGTCACTTCGTCCAGTGTATCCTGTAAAGTTTCGATACTCTGCTGCGTCATATAGCTTTCATTTGATGACTGCACGTCTTTGTGATTTGCTGCAACTGCCATTCTGGTACTCAACTGGTTGGTAAATACGGTTATCTGTTTATTCATATACAGGGCATATTCCAACGAAGTCATGGAGGTCTGTGTTGCATATTTGCCATCTTTTGGATCAGCTGGCTTTATTTCAGTTTGACATCCTGACGAACTTATAATCGTAAGAGTTAACATCAATGCCAAAAATGCTTTTTTTCTCATCAAAATTCTCCTTTCACACTTCCTAATATTAGTATGTGAGAAAGTTTAAATCGGTTGGAATTTTCGCAAATATCTCCTATTACATTCCCATATTTCATGGTAAAATATCGATGTATAAAAGGGGGCCGTAAAAATGACATCAGATAGTATGCGCGACAATCCAAATCTTATAGCAGTTCCAGTTATTGTGTCTTTTAATACAAGAGGAGAAGTGCTGCCTCTGTATTTCAAATTCAAACAGGAAACAGTAAAAATTTTATCTTGTACACAAATTGATCAGTCGATTGGCAGCTTACGGTATAAATGTCAATATGAATTTAATGAAGCAGCCAGATATGTGGAATTATATTACAATGAACATATTCGGACTTGGTTTATCGACACAAAAAAAATTATTCATACTAAAAAAAGGAATCCATTCGGATTCCTTTCAGACTGTAGACAAAGTTTGGTGTTGGGATCTATTCCCAGCACCATTTCTCATTATATAACCAATATTTCGACTCATTCCTAAAAATATAAGAAATACTGGACTTAATCTTGCCTCGGAGTTCCAGTATCTTTGCCAGTTTTTTCAAATTCATGCATGCAAAGGTAAGCCCGGCTTTCATTTCCATCCGTGCTTTTCCTATGTATTGTGTATAACGGAAACCATGCTGCTCTTTGGCTGTTCCAAAGATTCTTTCGATAGTTTCTTTTCGCAATTGATAAATTTGTTTGTTTCCTATCCCATATCTGATCTCTTCTGCTTTTTCCATATCTTCTTCCCATACATGACGCATAATCATTTTTGTATGGTCTTTGCTTTCTGTACATTGGGATATTTGTGGACAGTTTTCGCAGAATAGTCCACAACTTTTATATTCCCGATATCCTTCTCTGTTCGTAGTATGATAAGTCAGTATTTTATTTTCGGGACATATATAACAGTCATAATACTCATCGTAGGCATACTCATATTTCTTGAAAAATCCTTCTTTTGTCATTGGCCGTTTATACGGAAACAAAGGTTTAATTTCATCTTCCAATAGTAAGTGGCAATCGCCGGTGTTTTATATCCAGCATCTGCAACGATCATTTCTGGCTGATATCCTTTTAATTTGTCATACAGCGATTTAAATGTTCGGCTGTCGTGTTCATTTCCCGGATGTACACTATATCCAAGAATCCATCCATGTTTATCACAGGCCGTTTCTATTGCATAAGCAAAAACATGTTTGTGTTCTCCTTTTCGAAACCATCCACTTTCTGGATCGGTGATGCTACATTTTTGTGTTTTTACATCTTCGGAAACGTCCTCTTTATCTTGTGGATGATCTGCATCTCCATTTCCAGACAAAGGAGGCTTCGGAGGTTTCTTATCTTTCAACGGTTTTTTATCATGTGCGATTCGGTCTTTTTTAATCTCTTTATTTAATTCTTTTTCATACCAAAGTGTCTGTTCACGTGCAATGCGTTTTCTCATTTTTTTACTATTCGCACATGCTTTCACATGCGTTGCATCCACAAATATCTGCTCCGTGTCAACAAGTTTATATTTCATACAGTCTTCAAGAATCTTCGAAAAAATCTGTTCAAAAAGATCCGTATCCTTAAATCGGCGGGTATAGTTCTTTCCAAATGTAGAAAAATGCGGGACTGGATCCAGCATATCCAGTCCAAGAAACCAACGATAAGCAACATTAACTTCGATTTCTTTCATGGTCTGTCTCATACTTTTGATTCCATAGAGGTATTGAATCATAGGTATTTTTATCAGCATTACAGGATCCATACTTGGTCGCCCATTATCTAAACAATATTTATCTTCAACCAGATCATAGATAAAAGTCCAATCGATTGCCTTATCAATTAAACGGAGCATATGATTCTGAGGAACCATGTCATCCATACAAAACATAAGCATTTGTTCTCTTTTTTTATCTGCATTTTTAGTCATCATAAAAAACACCGCCTTCTGATATTTATTATATCAGAAAGACGGTTCTAAAAGTAGAAAAGCCCAGCAATTGCTGGACTTTGTCTACAGTCTGAAAGAAAGTCTCCCTGGAGAGACTTTCTTGAAACTGTAATGCATTAAGATTGATTTGCAGCTGTTGTTACTTTGTAGAGTCTTTTTAGTTGATTATCAGAACCAATGACAGAAATTGTCTGTTCTTTATAGTTTACACTCATATGTACTGAACCCGGCATTTTTACAGACAAGTCAAATGTTTGTCTATTAGCACAGAGCATCGCGGCATTCCATGCATCTTCCCGTGTCTGATATCTGTGAACAATTTCTTTATCGGTTTCCACATCCGTATCTTTTACAATATACCGGCAGTCACTGATAACTTCTATTTTGAAAAATGTTTCCGTAAACTTCTTATAATCCGGTACGGTCTTCCTACGGAACCAACCGGATTCAATATCGATGTCTTGCTGGCCGGGTTTAAACGGATCCTCTTTGGAAAGGAAAAATCCAAACCGGTTTACGAATCCATCTTTGGATATATGCGTCAGTTCCGTTTCTTTGTCACAGTGTTTTGCTACTGACACATGAATGATTCCAGAGGCACGTACATCATTAATCCATTTCCTGCCGGCCCCATTTCGTTCAGCATATAAAATTCCTGTCAAAAGAATGATCCTTTTGGCAGTCCTCCCTCTTCCATTCCTTTTTTGGTAACAACTAAGATGTCCCATCCGTTATCTCCTGATTCTCTGTAGTGATATCCCAATTTTTGTTTCCTCCTGATTTTAAGAATTAATAATTCGAATTTTTCTTCCACAACACGAACAATATTTTGTCGTGGAAACAGCTGCTTTTTCATGTGTATGTGGATTAATGATCCATTCTGGAGATTTTATGTCAATCTTCCAATTGCAAAATTCTTCATCCAGATTTTCGTATTCATACAGTTTTTCTAAAATGTGCATCCTAATAGATTTCTTTTCCTCTTCACTAACAGGTCTTGTTGCAATAATGGTTGCTTCCTCTGTAGAGATAATATATCCATCTGCATCCAGACCGGTTAAGCGTCCTTTCGGTTTCTCCATATAGTTACCTCATCCTCCATTATTTATTAGAACATTACAGTCTAAAATTCATACTCTCCTTTCTTCTGTTGATTCCGTTCTATATTGTAGAGTGAATGTTTTCATATAAAACAAAAGGAAGCCCATAGCGTGGACTTCCTTATACCTATAATGTTCTATGAGATATTTATAAAATTAACACTGAACAAACTCGAATTCTTTCGTCTTCTTATCTTTTTCCAAACGAATATACAGTGTTTCATCAATCTGAAAACTCGGTGCACTGATATCCAGTATTTACAAGTTCTATAATCTTTTTGAGTTCTGCTGCTGCAATTGAATATGTTTTCATTTTCGGCTCCTTTATATGTTTTGATATTTTACCATGGGAAGGTCTTGTATAACGTATTTTTCTTTACAGCTTCTACTTCATACAGGTATGCTCCATTATCCCAGTATTCCTTATCATTGGATACAATCTTTCTTTCCGGATAATCAGTTTGAACAGTTTGCTTGCCTGCTTTAACGATTCTGCCGTTACGATACCTTTGTCACCATCGCTGCACTCATAAGCAAAGATTTTCTGTGAATGAACATCCTCCATTTCTACATTTTCAGGATCAATATATTTCAGTAACGCTTGGCGAGCATGCTCAAAATATTCGTCAACATCTCCATATAAATAATACCGGTTCTCATCATCGTTTAATTCAATGATTATTTTTTCTCCATTATAGAAATAATCTATTGGATTGAAATCATTAGGATAATAATGCTGTAAATAATCGTTCGCTGTATGATAAGCATTTGGTTGACAGATCACCAAATAAATATTTTGGGATTCCATGCCTATTTCATTACTCAAAGCATATGATGGTAATTTCTTTGCAATATCCTTCCAGGATCGGTCCGGTTTAAGTAGATTCCATATCTCCATTGCCTTTTCAAGAGTATCAAATCGAACATTAGGAGTGATATTTACTCCTTCCTGTTTTAAATATTCTTCATATGTGGTTTCATTGTCCTTGTTTATCTGGCTGCCAGCATAAAATTTCACATCATTTCCATCATCTATAAGCTTTTTTACCAAATCCATTTCATTTCCATCAAGATAATACCAGGCCATTTCTTTGACACTACTTGTAACTGTGAAGACAATAATTTTATAAACCAGCTTTTTTCTTTTTTGGAAGATGAAATTCGCATAATTTTAAATGTCATTTTTTGAGAAAATACATCTCTCTCCATTATAAGAAAGTCTACGCGGTTTTGAACGTGCAGATAGTATTTTTTCAAAGCCAACAGAGCATAATTTTTCAATTGATTCCTCGTAATCCCCTTCCCGTTTTCTGTCATATTCCAGACAAAGCTGATATTCAGGAAATTTCTCGGCAATATTCCGGATTACAGCCAGTAAATATCCCTGTCCGCGATATAATGTCATAAGTTCAATCCAGGTAATAACTACACAGGTATCTTCAAACCTAAGAAATACCTGTCCAATTGGAATACTGTGCTCATCCTCAATGAGATAAAAATTTGTACCTTCAATACCAGTATCATTCTGCTGCTTTTGTGGACTTAAAATAATTTTCTTATCATTCATGATATGTTCTCCTTCTGTTTTTTATTTGAACATTACAGTATAAATTTTCGTCTCCCTTCTTCTGTAAATTATGTTCTACACATAGAATGCATTTTCTCTTACTAAATAAAAGAAAGCCCTCGTAAAGAAGGCTTTCTCCAACTATAATGTTCACTTATCAGTAATCTACATCATTATCAACAACCTGCGCATCATCAAAGTCAGACCAGTCGAAATCACAATCTTTCATATTTTTTGTCTTTCCAAGAGCTTCTTCCTCTGAATCAACCTCCAGTGTTGCATAGCCGTATTTAATAACCATAACCTGCATTTTTTTCATAATATTTTCTCCTTATTTTCAACTGTGATTTGCGTAGTATTTTATAGTACTACTTATTTTAACTCCATCTTTTAACCAAATAGCAGACTAAAGAAGCTTTTTTTACGTCTGCGGTATTTAACGGATGCCTAAAATATAAGTCATCATCATAATCAGATGAATTTGACTCAGAATATTCCATTGCATTTCTTCTAAAATACAATTCCGTATCTCTACAGTTCTTTTTCTTAGATTTCTTAGATTTTTTGTTATCTTTCTTTTTGGATTTTTTCTTTTTATTTGTATCTGTATATTCTTTCTTGGATTTTTTCTTTTTCTTATCTTTTTTACTCATATCCGTACCTCACTCAAATTACATCAGCTTCCATTCTTCATATAATTGCCAAGTATCATCCGGATTTTGCTGCATTGGCATAGCATCAAATCAAGATCCTCAAAAAATTCTGACAGAACCTCTGCCTGCTCTTTACTCTGACAGTTAATTTCGCCATCATTCAATTTGAAACCATATTGCTATGACTCTCATTTATAGATAACAGATTACAGATCATTCGAAAAGACATATTCTGTCTCCCTGTCTTCATTCAGCAATCCGTGATCATAGCAAAATCGAAACATTGTATCTGCCTGTTCCGGGCCGGCATATTCAAAGACATCTCTGACCGTGATCCCAGCCGAGACAAGCTGGCTATAGAAGTCCAGTTCATCCTGGTCTGTATCTGCAGCCTCCTGGAATAATTTCCCCAGATCCTTTTTAGAGATTATTTTTTCTGGTTTATCTACAGATACAGAGTAACCTCTTGAACGAAGTTCTGTGATCATGTTCCCCGTAGGTATTTCAGGTAATCCGGAATCTTCTTTATAAGCGATTAGATAATCTATATTCCCAAAAGTATCTTTGCACGTCAGCCTTGTTTCATTTTTTGAATCTTTATCTATTTTCCATTTTAAATGAAATCTATCATATTTATTTGCTGCCGCGCAGAAATCTTCTGCATTTTTACAATCTGAAACCATATCGGTTAGCCCAAATGTATCATCGAAGCGATTGCTTAAGGAAAAAGGAACTCTCCTTGGATTGGTAAGTGTCAAATTATTTTTGTATTTCAGATCATATTTGATTACCATGTCAAGCAAAGAGATAGAAGAATCTTCCATTTCGCTTGTAAGAGCTTCAATTCTTAGAAAGTACGTAGTTGTA
>ENA-OQHY01000958-OQHY01000958.1-human-gut-metagenome-genome-assembly--contig:-NODE-958-length-13948-cov-1.866507_pt1 | contig 13948 bp, 17 predicted proteins | sample MGYA00242570_ERZ504733 | MGnify/ENA primary metagenome ERZ504733 (study PRJEB26092, sample SAMD00036219) | human gut metagenome | host: Homo sapiens | study: EMG produced TPA metagenomics assembly of...
GATGGACTGAAAAAGTAGATAATTCTAATAAAGGTGACGACAACAAAGATAATAACAATAAAAACAATAACACCACAAATACCAATACAACCAATAAAGGTACTACAACAGGAACATCTACAACCAATAAAGGCACTACAGGCACAACTGCTACAACAAACAAAGGTACAACAAGTACAAGCACAGGAACAACAGGAAATAAATCCAACTGGAACAACCTCTACAAGCAGCAATGCAAAGACAGGTGACCCGACAAGTATCTGGGGATGGATTAGTCTTGCAGTGACTTCTATGGGAGTTGGCGGATTTTCCTGGAAAGCGAGAAAAAATCAAGAAAGGATGAAGAAAGAAAAGTAAAAAAGAACACGGTTAAAAATAACAAGGTTGATTCTACTCCAAAATAAAAATAACCTCTGGAAATGAAAAAGCCGGATGTTTTCTCAAATAAGAGAATTCATCCGGCTTTGCTTTTTAGAGAAAATCTTTCACAGGCTGAAGACTTCGCTCTAAGATTCCATTAATATAAGCAATACAAGTTCCATAATTGGTAATTGGAATTTTGGCATCTTCGGCACATTTTAAGCGGTATTTCATTTCCCGTTCATTTAACATGCATCCTCCACAGTGAACAATCATTTTATAGGAAGATAAATCCAGAGGAAATTCAGTTCCGCTGGTAAATTTAAATTCGATTTCTTTTTTCGTATAATTGCGAATCCAGTTCGGAAGTTTTACTGTTCCGATATCATCGCACTGGCGGTGATGGGTACAGCCTTCTGAGATCAAAATGCGGTCTCCATCCTTTAAAGAATCCAGAGCAGAAGCTCCATCAACTAAAGTCTTTAAATTTCCCTTATAGCGCGCAAATAAAATAGAAAACGAGGTCAGTAAAATATCATCCGGTGTAACTGCAGATACTTTTTTAAAGACCTGACTGTCTGTAATCACCATTTTAGGCTTCTTTCCAAGTGAGTTTAATGTCTCTGCCAGCTCGGTTTCCTGTACAACGATTGCACTTGCCTTTGCTTCTAAGATATCACGAATGGTCTGCTGCTGAGGAAGAATCAGCCGCCCTTTTGGTGCGGCAGAATCAATCGGAACAACAAGTACAACAAAATCCAGAGGGTTTAATAATCTGCGACGATAGATTTTTGAATGGTATCTTGTGATGCTTGTTGTGCAAGCAGTTCTTTTAATTCATGAATGTGCTCCCCGGTTTTGGAACTGACTAAAATGGCAGAATCTGAATCTGGAAGCGGTAAATCTTCTAAGTTACAGTTTGGACAGATATCGGATTTATTTACTACAATCACGCAAGGAATTTCTTTTTCATGGATTCTTTTTAAAATCTCAGAATCTTCTTTTGTGACACCTGAGGAGGCATCAATTACAAGTACGGCAATATCCGTTTTGTTTAAAATCTGATATGCTTTTGAATACGCAGTGCCCCGAGTGTTCCTTCATCGTCAAGTCCCGGAGTATCAATGATAACGACCGGACCTAAAGGAAGCAGCTCCATTGATTTTAAAACAGGGTCGGTAGTTGTGCCAAGTACATCGGATACAATCGCATAATTTTGTCCGGTAATGGCATTGATCAGGCTTGATTTTCCTGCATTTCGTTTCCCGAAAATGCCGATATGAGTACGATTTGCCGAAGGGGTTTGATTTAAATTAGTTGTCATAAAATCTCCTTTGTAGACGTGTCTGATTCTCCATCTACTACGTTAGAATCGGAAATCATTTCCTGTTCCATTTTCAATATCCTTTAAGTGTTCCACTACGAGATTGCGGATTTTTTCTTTTGGAATATTGACCAGTTCTTTTTCAATTAAGGCATCACCAACTGCTTTGGTTTCTGGAGAAGCGTAGTCTACCAGATATTCTTTTAAGGTCATTAAAGCATTTGGATGACAGCAGTTTTGAATCTGCTGATTCTTACAAAGCGACATAAAACGGTCTCCGGTACGGCCTTCTCTATAACAGGCAGTACAGAAACTTGGAATATATTCCATATCCATCAGCCATTTGACAACTTCATCAAGACTTCTGGTATCGCTGACATCAAACTGTGCGGAACTTTCGTCCTCCGGTTCTTCTTCCGCGTAACCGCCGACACTGGTACGGGAACCGCCACTGATCTGAGAGATACCAAGGTGAAGCACACGTTCTCTGCATTTCTGGCTTTCTCTTGTGGAGACAATCATTCCGGTATAAGGGACTGCGATACGGATACAGGCTACAATTTTTGCGAAAGTATCATCACTGATTCCATTTGTAAAAGAAGAAGCGTCGATATCATCCGCATTACGCAGACGAGGCACACTGATGGTATGAGGACCGACACCGAATCTTGCTTCAAGATGTTCAGCATGCATTAACAGTCCGGCAAATTCATAACGGTATTTATCAAGACCGAATAAGACACCAAGACCGACATCGTCAATTCCACCTTCCATTGCACGATCCATCGCTTCAGTATGATAGTTGTAGTCATGTTTTGGTCCGGTTGGATGAAGTTCCAGATAACTTTCTTTGTGGTAGGTTTCCTGGAATAAAATATAAGTTCCGATACCGGCTTCTTTTAATTTACGATAATTTTCTACGGTTGTAGCGGCAATGTTGACATTGACACGGCGGATGGCCCCGTTTTTATGCTTGATGCTGTAAATGGTTTTGATACATTCCAGAATATATTCAATCGGGTTATTTTTTGGGTCTTCACCGGCTTCAAGGGCAAGACGTTTGTGACCTAAATCCTGTAAAGCGATAACTTCTTTTCGGATTTCATCCTGAGTCAGTTTCTTTCTCGGAATATGTTTATTCTTTGCATGATAAGGACAGTAAGTACATCCATTGATACAATAGTTGGAAAGATAAAGCGGAGCAAACATAACAATACGGTTTCCATAGAAGTCTTTTTTGATTTGCTCTGCCAGGTGATAGATTTCCTGGTTTTTTTCCTCAGATTGACAGGCAAGTAAAACAGAAGCTTCACGGTGAGTCAGACCTTTTCTTAGTTTCGCTTTTTCAAGATCGAGTCGATTAATGCTTCATTATTTTTATTCTCGTCTGCATAAGCAAGAGTTTCTAAAATTTCCTCATGGTTAATAAATTCATCCGCAATTGTGGATGCCGGATTGTAAGTATACATTTTTAATTCCTCCATATAAAATGATAGTGATTAACTTTTGGTGTAGATTGTTTTACTACTGACGCCGGGCAACATTCCGATTTTTCCGGAAAGAGAACTAATGATATCATTTGGAGCATCAAGGGCGACACTGATAATGGAAATATTTTTTTCCCGGTAAGGGACTCCCATTCGTCCAATGATATAAGAACTATACTGGCTGAGCAGATGATTGAGTTTTTCAACAGAATCATGAGAAGTAAGAATAATTCCAAGTAAAGCAATTCTGGTGTCCTGCATGTTAAAAAATCCTCCTTTCTTTGACAATAAAAGAACAAAAAAAAATCTGCGCAAAAGCGCAGACAGACGAGTCAATGATACAGAATTATACACATTGATGCCTTCTTGCGCAGGAAAAACCTTAACAATCAGTAATAATGTCAGAAGTAGTATAACACAAAACTGGTGAAAAAGTAAATGATATTGTGAAAATAAATACAAATTGATAAATTTTAAGAAAATAATTGTGCAAAATGTGAAAATGGTGTATAATATAATCATTGTAACACAGAAGAGGTGGAAAAAGTAATTTAAAATATAAAAAACAAGGAGGTATTGTATGTTAGACCAGTCATACTACGAAGTGGCGGACAGAATCATTGAAAAATATGGTAAAAACCGTCATCACTCATTCCTGTTATGCAGGACATTCAGCAGAGTACCGCTATCTGCCGGGAGAACTTCTTACTTATACCGCAAAACAGATTGGAGTAACCGAAGCAAAAGCTTACAGTGTTGCAACTTCTATGAGAACTTCTCTTTTGAACCAAAAGGAAAATATGTGATTAAAGTCTGTGACGGAACCGCCTGTCATGTGCGTAAATCCATGCCAATTCTGGAAGAACTGTATAAGCAGTTAGGATTAGGCAAAAAGAAACACACCACCGAAGATATGATGTTTACAGTTGAAACCGTTTCCTGTCTCGGAGCTTGTGGACTTGCTCCTACTTTGATGGTAAACGAAGATGTTCATCCAAAAATGTCACCTGAAAAAGTGATTGAGCTGTTGGAAGAATTGAGAGGTGAAGGCGCATGACAATTACGAATAGAGCGGAACTTGATAAATGCAGAGAATCAGCAGAAAAGCAGTTAAATGCTTATGACTGCCGTATTTTAGTCTGTTCAGGCACCGGCTGTATTGCAACCGGTTCCGAAAAAATTTATAAAAAAATGCTGGGAATCGCAGAAGGCGCACCGGGTGTTACCATTGAATTCGGACCACATGATGAGAAAGAACATGTGGGTGTAAAAAGAACCGGATGTCAGGGCTTCTGTGAATTTGGTCCGCTGGTAAGAATCCAGAAAGGTGACCATGTCATTCAGTACATAAAAGTAAAAGAAGACGACTGTGAAGAAATCTTTGAAAAATCCGTTGTTGGAGATGAAGTGATTGAACGTCTGCTTTATGCAAAAGAAGGTCAGTCTTATGTGCAGCCGGATGAAATTCCGTTTATTGCAAAACAGACCAGAATCGTCTTGGAAAACTGTGGAAAATTTGATGCAGAATCTTTAGATGAATATATGGCAGCCGGCGGTTTCAGTGCTCTCGAAAAAGCGTTATTTGAAATGACACCGGAACAGGTCGTGGAAGAAGTCGATTTATCCGGTCTTAGAGGTCGTGGAGGCGGTGGTTTCCCTGCCGGTAAAAAATGGAAACAGGTCGCAAATCAAAAAGTAAAAGAACGCTATGTCGATATGTAATGGTGACGAGGGTGACCCTGGAGCATTTATGGATGGTTCCGTAATGGAAGGTGACCCGTTTAAGTTAATCGAAGGTATGATGATTGCGGCTTACGCAGTTGGTTCAAGCGATGGATATATTTATGTACGTGCAGAATATCCGAACTCTGTAGCAAGACTGCATCATGCAATCGATGTTATGGAAGAGAAAAATCTTCTGGGCGAACATATTTTAGGAACCGATTTCTGCTTCCATATGCACATCAATCGTGGAGCCGGAGCATTCGTGTGTGGTGAAGGTAGTGCCTTGACCGCTTCCATCGAAGGAAATCGTGGTATGCCAAGAACGAAACCACCAAGAACCGTAGATAAAGGTTTGTGGGCAAAACCAACCGTATTAAATAATGTAGAAACTTATGCCAACGTACCGAAGATTATATTAGAGGGACATGAATGGTTCCGCACGATCGGTACAGAGGGAAGTCCTGGAACAAAGACCTTCTCTTTAACCGGTTCAATCGAAAATACTGGTCTGATTGAAGTTCCGATGGGAACCACCCTTCGTGAAATCATTTATGATATCGGTGGTGGATTAAAGAACGGTTCTGAATTTAAAGCGGTACAGATTGGTGGACCATCCGGTGGATGTCTGACCGAGAAACACTTAGACGAACCACTTGACTTTGACTCCGTTAAAAAATTTGGTGCTATCGTAGGTTCCGGCGGTCTGGTTGTTATGAACGTAGACACCTGTATGGTAGAAGTAGCCCGTTTCTTCATGAGTTTCACACAGCGTGAATCCTGTGGTAAATGTACTCCTTGTCGTGAAGGTACTAAGCGAATGCTGGAAATCCTTGAAAAGATTGTAGCAGGAAAAGGGGAAATGGAAGATTTAGAGCGCCTCGAAGAACTTGCAGAGATGGTAAAAAATATGTCTCTTTGTGGTCTTGGAAAGAGTGCACCACTTCCGGTACTTAGTACCATTCGTATGTTCCGTGATGAATATGTGGAACATATCGTAGATAAGAAATGTGTTTCCCATACCTGTAAGGCAATGCAGAACTACTATATTAATCCGGATAAATGTAAAGGCTGTACCAAGTGTGCAAGAAATTGTCCGGTTTCTGCAATTTCAGGAGAAAAGAAAGCACCACATGTAATCGACAATGCAAAATGTATCAAGTGCGGAAGCTGTAAAGATAACTGTAGCTTCGACGCAATCGAAATCAGATAGGAGGACGAGCTATATGGGAATTATGACAATCGACGGCAGAAAAGTTGAGTTTACCGACGAGAAAAATGTCCTTTCTGTCATTCGAAAAGCTGGAATCAATGTTCCTACTTTATGCTATCAGCCGGAGCTTTCCATTTATGGAGCGTGCCGTTTGTGTACAGTAGAAGATGAGAGAGGTAAATTATTTGCCTCCTGTTCAGAAATACCGAGAGATGGTATGGTAATTTATACTAATACCAAGAGATTAAAAAAATATAGAAAAATGATTGTAGAGCTTTTGCTCGGAGCACACTGCAGAGATTGTACGTTGTGTGACAAGAGCGGAAACTGTGTCCTTCAGGATTTGGCTTACCGCCTTGGCGTAAAAGAAGTACGCTATGAAAATACAAAAGAAGAACAGCCGTTAGACTGCAGTTCTTACTCCATTATCCGTGACCCGAACAAGTGCGTATTATGTGGAAACTGCGTACGTGCCTGCCGTGAACTTCAGGGTGTGGAAGCACTTGGAATCGCATTCCGTGGAACAGAAGCAACGGTTATGCCGGCATTTAACAAAGGTCTGGGAGAAACAATGTGCGTAGGCTGTGGACAGTGTAGAGTAGTCTGTCCGACAGGCGCAATTACCATCCGTTCCGATATCGATGCAGTATGGGATGCACTCGAAGACCCGGATACCAGAGTGATTGCACAGATTGCACCGGCAGTGCGTGTGGCAGCAGGAGACGCATTTGGACTTCCAAAAGGAAAGAGTTCCATGGGTAAAGTGGTAAGTGCACTTCACCAGATGGGATTTGACGAAGTTTACGATACCGGATTTTCTGCTGACTTAACGGTTATGGAAGAATCCGCAGAGTTCTTAAACCGTGTGAAAAACGGTGGAAAACTTCCACTTATGACATCCTGCTGTCCGGCATGGGTAAAATTTGTGGTAGATCAGTATCCGGATTATAAAGACAATATTTCTACCTGCCGTTCCCCACAGGGAATGTTATCCGCAGTTGCAAAAGAATGGTACCGTGATCCGGAAAGAGCAGAAGGCAAACGTACTGTGATGGTATCTTTCATGCCTTGTACCGCAAAGAAAATGGAAATCAAACGTCCGAACAGCTTTACAAAAGGAGAACAGGATACGGATCATGTGCTGACTACAACCGAACTCGTTCGTATGATCAAGAGCGCTGGAATCGACTTTGCAAATATGGAATGCGAAGAACCGGATATTCCGTTTGGAATGGCTTCCGGCGGTGGTAAAATCTTTGGTGTTACCGGTGGTGTAACAGAAGCGGTGCTTCGTCACCTTGTACCGGCACACGATACCGAAACCTTAAAAGCAATTTCCGAGTTTGGTATGCGTGGAGAAGAAGCAATCAAAGAATTTACAATTCAATATGAAGGAACCGATATCAATATCTGTGTTGTAAGCGGACTGGCAAATGCACATGAAGTATTCCGCCGTATGAAAGCAGGAGAAGCAAATTATCATTTAATTGAAGTGATGGCTTGTAAAGGCGGATGCGTTATGGGTGGCGGACAGCTGTAAAAGCAGGAGAATGTGTAAAATCTGTAAGAACAGAAGGACTGTATGAAGTAGATACCGAATCTGCGATTAAAGTATCCGATGATAATGCGGATATGGAGAAATTGTATGCAGAATTCTTGAATGGAAAGACACATGAACTGCTCCATAATGAAGGATATTAAGAAAATAAAATGAGATATAGTTAAAGGCTTTACCCAAAGAATTATTGAAGTAGAGATAGTGCTGCTACGCACCTTATAGGTCAAAAGAAATGTGGGAAGGGGCACACCCACCAATAATTCTTTGGTTTAGCAAATGTAGATTATTGTAAAACCAGATAAAAAACGAAAAGAGTTTTTTATCTGGTTTTTTTAAAGGTGATACTGTGTATAAAAATAACTGAGTGTGACGGAGCTTTTTGAATTTAAAAACGGAAAGCTCCGTCATTTTTGTTTTCTCCTAAAAAAAGACAAAAATAGTATTTTTTGGTTCTAAAATTCGACCTGTTGCATATATTAATAAAAAAAGACATCTTAGATTCTTTCTATCCAAGAAGTTACCCCTGTTTCTACCATATTTTCCTGTCGTTTCGGATAATTTTGACTAGTTTCCTGACGATTTATAATTTCCGAATCCGGAAACCGCAGGATAGTGATTTGGCTTTGCTTGAAACTCATGGACAGATGAACATAGCGGTCCATTGTGATTTTGACAGAAGAATGTCCAAGCATCTCACTTAAAGCCTTAATCTGCATCCCCGATTCCACACAGCGAGTTGCGAACGTGTGACGCAGTGTATGAAAATGAAAATCCCGAATGCCACAACTTTTTAAAACCTTTTTAAAACGGCTGGTCATCGTCCGAGGCTCTATGGGAGACGAATTTCCAGATAAAAGATAATCTGATGACTGGTAATTTCTCTCAATCCGTTCCAAAATTGGAAGCATCTGAGGATGCAGAGGAACAGTTCGTTCCCGCTTGTTTTTGGGTGAACCGAGATATAATACCGTCTTAGGTTCTCCGAAATATTGTTCTTTGTTTTGAATTCGCTGAAGAGTGTGACGGATATGAAGTACCTGTTCTTTCAAATCAATGTCCTCCCAAGTAAGAGCACACAGCTCACCAAGACGAATCCCACTGAACAATGCAAGCTGAATTCCAACAGTGGTTAAGGAATCCTTAGATTTTAGATATAAGAGAAAATCATAAGACTCACTGTCAGAAAGAACATCGAGAGGATGCTTCTCCTGATTAGAAATCGGATTTTTACATAAAATCGGCAGACTATTTTTTGTATGCTTCAAGCTTCCATTAATAATCGTATTGATGGTATGCAGAGAACTTCCAGAAAGACTTTGAGCCAGATGTTCCACCAGGTTATCATAAGTATCCTGATGAATTTCACGTACATAGAGCGTGTTCCATTCAGGAAGAATATACTTCTCCAGAAAATTTTTATACTTGATATAGGTCGCTGGCTTCCAACGCCTGGAAGAATCTGCTAACCATTTGTAAGCAGAATCCGAAAATAAAGCAGTAGAAATCGTTGTTTCATTTGACAAAGTAAGCATTTTTTCATTAATTGTTTTTTAGAAAAAAGAAACTTTTCTGTAAGTCGATGCATACAGATACTTGAAATGTGGACGGCCATTAGACTTTTTTCCAAGAAAGACTCGTGCTTCCCAACGTCCATCTTTTCGTTTATAGATGTTTTGACCTGTTCTCATAGGAAACCTCCTTAGTTGTGAAACTTTGACAAGCTTTCTGACGGTGATTAGAAGTGAGAATGTTAAGATATCGTTAAAAGTGCATAAGAAAACTTTGCAAATGACTTAAGAATTTAAGAAAAATGTCAGAAAACATTGACAAAAACATGAATTACAGTTATTATAAGACATGTAAAGGCATCTTAGATAGAAAGAATCTAAGATTACCGTGCAATAATCCTATTAGTATTATGACAGGATTGATAGAATTTTATACAGAAATGTTGGAAAATGTGTACGCTTATAAGTATTGATAATACTTAGAACGGAATCCGGTTAGAATCCGGAGCAGATCCTTTCCCTGCTGTAAGGACAACGAAAGATGTAAACGGTCACTGAATGAATCAGATTTGGTAAGACACATCGAGTAGGTTAATTGGTCCTGAGCCAGAAGACGGAGCGTAATAAAACATTCCCGATATTTAAGAAAATTCGGAGGCCAGGAACGAATTGACTGAAGCATAAGAATAAACAGTATCCTTTATTATCTGATTAAATAGATGTGGAATACCTGTAGTTCGAGGATGAGAAATCAGTTCGTATGACCTTTCGGTTGTACGGGCTTTTTTTTATTGTCATGACAGACAGCAAAAGGAAGGAAAGTGAAAAAGTCATGATAATGAAACCTTACAGTCGCACAGTGGAAAATAAAATACTCCCCACGCTGTGATGACTTAATAAGAGGGAGAAAAAATGGAGGTATAAAACCATGCAAACAAAAAAAGTAGTTTCAGTATTATTAGCAGGAGTGACAACACTGTCTATGGCTATGCCGGTATTGGCGGCAAATGGTGACCCGAATCTGGTAGTAACACCGGATACTCAGTATTCTACACCAATTACATCTGGTTCTAGTGTAACACTTGGATTAATGCCAGCAAACGCTTATTATCAGAGAACTGGCTTTGATTCAGAAGATGCAGCAAAAAGTGGACTGAAAGTTGATAGCGTTAATTTGGTGGAAATAAACTCACAGGAGTTTATGAGTATGGTGCTAACAGACAACAGATGGTTGGGCTGGTACTGTAAAAATTCTGGTAAGAAAGGTGCGTATGGTCCTGCAAGTTTACATATCGTAAATACCAATAATAAAAGTGCCGGTATTGATATGACGGTGTATGTGGAAGCAGAAGAGACACAGAAGGATGTAACAGTTTCAAATGTAGAAGTAAAGGATTTGAGTGGCAATGATGTTATTATTGAAGATGCACAGAATTTGACTGTTTCAGCGGCATCTAAAGAGGCAGATAATCCATTTAAAGGTTCTGAAGGATGTGCTCAGAGTTACGCAACAGCAGGTGATGCATTATATAGCTTGGCAGAAGCAAACAATATGAGTTTTGAACAGAACGGTGGATATGTACAGTCTGTGACAGATAAAAATGAAAATATTCTTGAAGCTTATACAACTGAAGATTGGACCTATTATGGATGGAATTACTGTGTAGTTCGTGATGGTAAAAAAGTAGCAGAGGGTGATATGGTAAGCGCATCTGTTCTCGAAGTAAAAGATAAAGATAGTGTATACTGGGCATTTTGGTACAATGGACCAGGCAAATCAATATTTTGATGAATTATTAAAATAATTTTAATAAAGGGAATTTTTTGCATAGATGGTTGAGGGTGAAAAACTTCGCCTCAACCATCTTTTTTTAATTCGAGTTAGATGGAGAGTGTGAAAAATGAAAAAAATACTTCGCTGTCTGCTGTTTATGATGTGTTTAATTGGTTTTCTGAAAGTAAATGTTTATGCGGCAGAAAATACAGAGAGAGTAGTTAGTCTTACTGGTATTAGCAGTGTGAAAATATATACTGCTGATAAAAAACAGGAAATTGAAGTAAAAGATAAGAGTTTTACGGTATCTCCTGGAGAATACTGCTATGAATATGCAGGTGGTGAAGACGACTCTATAAACGGAGCTGGTGGATATTTTACAGTGACAGAAAATACAGCAGAGTTGAAATTGGCATTCTGTTACGTTTAAACAAGTATCTCCACAACATTGGTTAGATGAGGAATATAGGTGGGGATATCTTCCTGACCTTGGCACATTAACATTATATGATGAAAAACAGCAGAGAGAATATTGGCATGCCACAGATGATATATATAGTTATATTGTTCCTAACTGTGGTGGTGATAGTTATTATAATTTCGAGTTCACACCCTTTGATGAGAATTATCTTCCCATCGAAGGGCATTTTTATGTCTATAGACAGACAGATTTTAGTTCATTAAATCTTTCGGATAATGGAAAAATTCCATACTTGAAAAAGAGTTATATCACAGTCAAAGCACCAGTGGACATGGAAGTCTATACTACCTGGGAATTAAAGTTCTATACTGCCAGAAACTGGAAATCCTATACTCCTTTTAAGACCGAAGACGGATATAATTATTACAAAATTCCAGAAGGCTTTACCTATATGATGAGGCAGGAAGGAAAAGTAACCCGTTATACCAAGAGTCTGAATGGGGAATGGAATGATGACCATACTGAAGTAACAGTTGCTCCGCTTGAGGATAATCCAACACAAATACACAGAGAGCAGGAAAAATCAGGAATTTACGCCAGCATGTTGACAAATCTTCCAGAAAACAGTGAAATTGACTTGCAGGTAGGAGAATACTTTGACCTGGTGCCGTTACGTGCATGGCAGGCAGTAGAAAATGGTGTGGCAAATGCTCATAATGACCCAGACTGGCATTATGTTGTAATTGGCGGAGATGAAAGTGTTGCCTCCGTTGAGATAACCGAAGACGATAAGATTGGACAGTTTGGCGTATTCATGCTAATGGGGAAGGGACGGTTCTGGTTGCTTTCTATTATGATGCAGTAGATACTGCTTCTCTTACAAGTGGCACAGGAAGTTATATTTATAGTGCCTTACTGCCGGAACTGACCGGAATTGCAGTTGTCCATGTCGGAGAAGAGAAAAATCGAACACAGATAACTTCTAATATTGATATGATAGAAGGACGTACGGTTTATTATCTTAAGAATCAGACAGGAGCAGATGGAGTTACGTATGAGATGGGAAATTCAGCAGAGTATACATTTACTCCAACAGCAACAACAGGAGATAGTTCAGAAAAGATTAAATCGGTACGTGTTCATAAACCGATTACTGTGACGGATGGAAAACTCAGTGAAAATCCGACGGATTGGCTAAAAGACAGTTCATGGAAAACTTATTCGGCAAAAACAACAGAAGATGGCAAACAAAGTTATACGATTCAGTTGTCAGAAGGGCGTAATATCGTAGAGATAAAAGCAGGAGATGCAACGACCTACCATGTTATTCTTGCCAGAGGTCTGGATGTTACAATTAATAATGTGTATAAGCCAGGAAAAATCTTGGAAGTTGGAGATACTGCAAAGATAACGATGGAAAATATGATTCCTCCAATGTTTAAAATGTCGGCAATCTATAATCCAAGTGGTGTTCAATTTACTTGTAAAACAAAATGGAACGGACTATACGGTTTCATTTGGACAGTATATGGCAGGGAGCAGTTTTACAGTAAAACTGCAGGATGAGGATGTCGGAACTTATCGGATTACAGATGGTGCATTAAGTACAAGTGCCTGGGGAACAATGGATGGCGCACATCGTAAATTGACAAGAAATTCTATGGGTGGTTATTGGAACGGTGGTGACAATCCCAATATTGATTATGGAAAGATGGCATATATTCCAGAAATTTCATTTGAAGTCGAATCAAATGATGAGAATGAAGAGACTGTGAGTCGTTCGGCAGGAATATTAAAGCATTAGCTGTCGCTTTGGGAGCAGATGGAAATTCAATTATTGAGGGCAATGGTACAGCTTTATTTGCAACAGCGCATAGTGATATTTCGCAGAATGTTAATCGTGGATTAGGAATAACAAATAGTGTACGAGATTTTAAAAATCCAGGTGGGCGCAGATTTACTGCAAGAAGATAAAGATGCAAAACTGTTGGTTAGATATTGGATAGGTGCTGATAAAAGTAAGGCTGTTGTACAGGAAATGAACTTTTCCAAGTCTTATAAAGAAAAAAATTCTTATGGAACAGAGAACAAATATATAGATGGAAATCCATTAATTATATACAGCAGATGATGTTGATCAGGCATCACTGAAACAAATGCAGGTCGAGGTCATTGTAGTACCGAGTAATGGAAGTCCGATGACTTATGCAACGCATTTATACAAAGGTGCAAACAAAAATACTATGGCGTTTCTTCCAAAAGATATAACAATTTCAGCAGCCGAAGGAAGTGAAGCACTGGGTCGTTGGGATGGAATTCTGGAAGCGGACGATGTTACGTATGAAGATTCTGAAAAGAACACGATTACACAGGATTTAGGATATGGATTTATTGGAAAAGTGCTGAGCGATACCGGCTGAAATGGTATCAAGCTCAACACCGTAAACCTTTGCGTTTCCATTGACTTGGGCAGCATACCGATGAAATTACCGATACCGCAGGACGGCTCAAGCAGGTTGCCCTCCTGAAATCCCATCTGTTCCAACACCTTGTAAATGGCGGTAGATACTTCGGGCGGAGT
>ENA-OQHY01000959-OQHY01000959.1-human-gut-metagenome-genome-assembly--contig:-NODE-959-length-13927-cov-3.658188_pt1 | contig 13927 bp, 14 predicted proteins | sample MGYA00242570_ERZ504733 | MGnify/ENA primary metagenome ERZ504733 (study PRJEB26092, sample SAMD00036219) | human gut metagenome | host: Homo sapiens | study: EMG produced TPA metagenomics assembly of...
CGAGAGATTTTGACACAAGCGAAAGAAATGGAAAATGCGGGAATACTGGATGTATTTCCCATTTTTCATACTGCACGATTGGGGCAAAAGATCCGCCGAAGCCCGCTGTCCCCACCAGCGGTGTTGCCTTAAGTCAAGAATCGGCATGATTGGCTTCGTTTTCGTGAGATGAACTTCTTTGAAGGCAAATGGATTGAATGCTCAGTTCCTTGGATCCATGATAACGCAAAATCAGGGCTGAATGCCAGACTGAAAACGGCATGGGATCTCCATCTCCATCCATGTGCGGGAGGGTTTGATCAAAGTAGGAATTTCTCCATGCTCTCCCAATACGGTTATCTTTGCCCTTCCGCTGGTTTTGTAACGCAGAATCAGGACATACTCCCCCGCGGCTAGATGAAAGTATTTGTATACAATCCGGGCTCTATTGGTCGCGACAACGATCTGCTGTCCGTCTTCGCAGGTGATATGCGGGATCTTCGCACTGGAAACACCGTTTCCGATATGGGGCATTTTTCCGCTATACAGATTGCAGCAGATAGACGCCGGATATGTGCGGTTCGATTCCAATGGCCCGCAAAAACCCTGTGAAGTAATTTCCACTTGAGGAATCCTCCCGTCAGGCAGAATTTCAACAGGTTCCGCGCATGCCTGCCGGGAATAACCGCTTTTATGGGTGTTGCGTGGTAGAAAACATACCATTTTCCGCGAATACACTCGATACTGCGTGATTGGTACCCGTGGCGTTCAGCCTGTCCCGATCTTTGCGGCCTTCATAGCCACATCGCCATTGGAAACGATGGTTCCGCCGTAGGTAAAGTCTCGGTCCGGGTAAGCGCTTGTGGCATAACAAAGCTCATGGCCCTTGATAGAGGAATAAATGAAATAATAGGTGCTCCCGAGCTTCCGGATTGAGCTTCCCTCAAAGAAAGGATGCTTTTCAAAGGAGGTTCCCTTCACACGACTGGGCATAACATGGATAGGCTGCGATTGAATCGTCAGCATATCATCCGCCAGCTCCACATGATTCGCGCCCATGACGCCATCCGGATCGGATTGGATTTCCTCCACACTTTTGCCAAACATATTACTTTCCACCTTGTGGAAAATAGGATCCAACAGCTTTCCACGCTCATGGAACGGATACCATGTGCCATAGTAGAGCCGAATGGTGCCATTGTCATTGATCAGCGCCGGATCAAAGGTGACGAATTTCAACATGGGGCTGCCGTCTGGATTGCGAACACAGCCACAATATTCATAGTTTCCGTCGGGGGTATCGCAGACGGCAGCGCTGATCTGCTGGCCGTAGCCGCCCACGCCTTTTTCGCCAGACATACAGTAATAGAGATAAAACCTGCCGTCATTGCCCTGCACCACATCGGCGCATACATATATTTCAGCTTTTCGCCATACTGCGGGTCCTGATCCGCGCGGTAAGATGTCCCTTTACAGCTCCAACTTTCCAAATTGTCCACCGGGGCGGACCAGAATTCATAGCTGAGCATACAGTAGGTGTCACCGCCGGCTTGATCATGGGAACCGAACAGATACACTCGGTCGCCAAACACATGAGGTTCCCCGTCCGCTATATAGGTATCCAGGGGTAAAAACGGATTTGCCATATTTCTCAACACATCCTTTCCTAAATACCTTGACACGGTATATATTACGATATTCTCGCGGGTGTTGATATTTCAATCCTCGCTTTTTTGTGCTTTTTTTCATCAATATACTTTATAATAGCTAATTTTGTCACGGAAAATCAAAATTAGGAATATATTTTTGATAAGGTGCACTTTATGATATACACAGCGGACGGATTCTCCCGCCCCCCGAAAAATGAATAGGAGGACTCTACTGTGAAATCTAAGGCACCTACCCAAACCGAGACCGACGGTGTTCAGTATCGCCGAGTCTCCAACGCAAGACTTGCGCTTGCGATGACCTCAGCGCTCTCTCTTGCTTGTTTCTTCTCCGCAATTGGCTATGTTAGCTATGCCGCCAACCTGGGCTTCGGGGTCACGATGCTACTGGTCGGCACGATTATGACCGTCGCCCGCCTGTTTGACGGAATTACCGACCCTTTGATTTCCCTGCTGATTGACAAGGTCAACACCCGCTTCGGAAAGATCCGCCTTTTTATAATCATCGGCTGGGCCATTGAAGCTTTCTCTCTGCTGTGCCTTTACAGCTGGTTCTGCGGCAAGGGGCACTCTGTGGGCGTGTTCATCCTGTTCTATTTTTTGTATTACATCGGCTATACGTTCCATAACATGGCGAACAATCTCATCTCCCCGGTCATCACCAACGATCCGAAGCAGCGCCCCATGGTAGGCGTTTTCTCTACAATCTATAACTATGTGATTGTAATTGTCTTGTCCATAATCGTCTCTATGGTGCTGCTGCCCCAGTATGGAGATAACTACACCGTGGATCTTCTCTCGGAGACCGCGGTACTGTTCGTGGGTCTCTCGGCAGTCTTTACCGTTCTTGCAATAATTGGCGTCTCCCCCATTGACAAGCCTGAAAATTTCACTTCCGCCCAGGGAAAAAGCCAGTCTATCAAGGGGAAGGATATGCTGGACCTGCTTAAAAACAACAAAGCGCTGCAGTGTTTCATTTTCGCCGCCACCTCGGATAAGCTGGCCATGAATATCGCGGGTCAGTCTGTGATCACCACGCTTCTCTACGGAATTATCATCGGTAATGTGCGTATCGGCGCGATTATGAATATGGTCGCGATCTTCCCTGCTTTGATTTTCTCGGTGTTTGGCGGAAAATACACCGGAAAGCACGGCAGCGCCAAGGGCGTTGCATTCTGGAGCCAGGTCAGTATCTATGTAAACCTTGCCTTTGTGATTGTTCTGCTTTTCGCCGGAACGACCCCGATTGTTGCCTCTGCCCCCCTGCTGATCCTCTTTATCGTTTTGACGATGCTGCAAAACGGACTGAAGGTCGTGGTCAGCACCGCCACCACCTCTATGCTGGCAGATGTGGTGGACTATGAGGCATACCGCTCCGGAAGATACATGCCCGGCGTTGTCGCGGGCGTCTACAGCCTGGTTGACAAGGTGGTGTCCTCCCTCGGCGCCGTGATCGCCACCTTCTGCATCTCTTTGATCGGATATACGGCCACGATTCCCCAGCCCACCGACCCCAAGACGATGCCTGTTGTGATCATGGGAATCCTCGTTGTGTATGTCCTGCCGATCCTCGGTTGGATCTGCACGCTGATCGCCATGAAAAAGACGCCCATCTCCAAGGAGAAGATGGTTGAGATTCAAAAAACAATTGGAGAGAGAAAGAAAAATGCTGAACAAATCGACGCTTGAATCCTTTGCCGCACCCTGCCCTAAGCAGGGAAAGCTGGAGCTTGTCCATTACACCAGCCGTGCGTACGCGCTGGAAGCGATTTTTGGGGAGAGCCCGATCACGATGGAAAAGTCCATGTGGGTCTACACGCCCTACGGGTATGATCCATCCAAAAAATACAACGTGCTGTTTCTGATGCACGGCGGCACAGATAATGAGGGCTACTGGTTTGGTCAGGGCCGCTACCGTGGGGATGATGTTCAGAAATACACGGATTACGGTAATATCACGGCAAGCATGATAGATCATCTGATCTATAAGAAGCAAATCGATCCGTTGATCGTTGTCACCCCGAGCTTTGAGGAGGAGGTTGAGCCTTATACGAAGCTCGGAAACCGGGTAGACTCCTATTTTGCCTCCACGCGCTATTCTGGCTGGAGCTGCGAAACGAGATCATGCCCTATCTGCAAAAGCACTACAGCACCTACGCGGAAAGCGACAACGAGGAAAGCTATCGGAACGCAAGAAAGCATTTCGCCTATGCGGGAGCGTCCCAGGGCTCCATCACCGGCCTTTACTCCATTATGTGCCATTGTCATGATCGCTTTGCCTTTATTGGGTGCTTCTCGGCCGGCGCGATACGGTGTGCTTTCAACGGAAAGGAGCTGTCCGTTGCGCTGGATGAGGAAAAGCTGGCAGAGCTCTGCTCCGCCATCGAGCAGGAACCTCCGGTTTTCTGGTACAACGGGTGCGGGGATGACGATAAGATGTATTCCAGCCATAAGGAAACCTATGACCGTGTGCTGAAAGCTTGTCCTGAGCAACTTCACGAAAACCAAAACTGCCGATTTGTCACCCATGAGGGTGGACAGCACGACTACCGCACATGGAGCGAGGATCTTTTCAACGTGCTGCACCTGTTTTTCACTTAATCGGTTCTCTGAAGAATTCACACGAAGCATTGGAAAGAAACATAACAAGATATGGAATCCAACAGATGAAAGGCAAAATTTTACATACTCTGGAGTTCCCTGGGGATCGCATCCGCCGTTGTCTCTGCCCTGATCGCATATACGACTTTTTATGCAACCGACGTCTTGCAGCTAAACGCCGGACTGGTTGGAACGCTGCTCCTGGTATCTAAATTATTTGACGGAGTTACCGATTTGGTCGCGGGTTTTTTAGTAGACCGTACGAATACAAAGCTTGGACGGGCGAGGCCCTATGATATAACCTACGCGTTGTTCGCGCTTTTCACACTATTTCTGTTTAATACGCCGCGTATGGGCAAAACATTGATGGCCGTTTATGTCTTTGTGATGTACACGCTGATCTTCTCGGTGTTCCAAACCCTGTATTCGTGCGCCAGCACCGTCTATTTGTCGCGCGTTATTGAAACAGACGAAAACCGCGTGAAAGTAAATTCCATTTCCAGCGTGATTAGTGCAGTGATTGCCATCATCGTGGGCATTGCGCTGCCTTTATTGATTGAGGCTGTGGGCACTTCACATGAAAAATGGGGACAGATGGCGATTTATATTTGCGCTCCCTGTGTGGTACTTGCACTTGTCAGGTTGTTCACCATTAAGGAGACAAGCACCCGCGGAATAGCTGCCTCTACAACAATCAATTTGAAGGAAGCGTCTATCTCCTGTTTCACAATAAGTATGTGCTTATTTATGCGCTGGCACTGCTTCTTACAAATATTGCAACCAATTTCGGCAGTGCAACAACCTATTATTTCAAGTACATTGTGCAGAACCTCGGCCTGATGTCGCTGGTTCAGATTGGGGGAATTGCTGGGCCTGTTGCAATTGCCGCCTTTCCAGCGCTCACAAAGAAACTGGGAATGAAAAAGCTGATGATCGGAGGACTCGGCATTGGCGTGATCGGGAAAATTCTTCCGCTCTTCGGAAAAACCAATATTGTGCTTCTGATGATCTCCTCTGTCCTTTCCATGGTCTCTTATATGCCCCTTTTCGTTTTGGCGCCCAATGTCTTAATGAATTGCATGGACTACGGTGAATGGAAATATCACAAACGAGGAGAAGGAATTTACACCTGTGTCACTGGCTTTTGCAGTAAGGTAGGTGTTGGTTTGGCTGCCGGTATCATCGGGATTGTCACTTCTCTCAGCGGTTATGTCGGAGGAGCTGAGGTTCAAAGTGCCAGTGCTCAAACAGCCATTGTTTCTCTCTATACAATTCTTCCGGCTTTGTTAATGGCGCTGTCCATCGTTGCCATGTACTTCTATAATCTGGATAAAGAGCTGCCAACAGTCCAGAAGGAACTTGCGGAGCGCAGCAGCAGTGGACAAAAGGGCCTCTGATTTTGTTGGTACTGCCTAAAAGATCTCCGGGATGGTATGGGCGACAGAGGAAAAGTCAGCAGCACTCTGACTGCCGCCTATATATTAGTCACCAGAATGGAAGTATTGGATAGTCATAGGCAGTCCTCCTTAATTTGTTCTGCCTGTATTGTATCGATCCTGCTTATGGATGTCGAACTTGCCGCTTCCATTTTTTTCCGCGTCAAATGGCGTATTATATTCAAAAAGCAATGTATTTGCAATAAATCCCGCTCAAAAGGCCGGGATTTTATCATGCAGAATATATGGTACTCCTCACTTGGCTCACACATAGGATAGAAAACGGCGTGGAAGCAAATGTGTTCATTTGCCACAGAAACGCATTAAGGACGAAACGGCAGATAAACAAAAGACGGTCCCGAAGAAGGATTTTTTTCAACCAGATTCCCTGCACCGCCCCGTTTTCTGCAAAATTCTCTTGCAAGGTTTCACACCGCCAACTATAATGTATTTATATATTATAAGTAAAGGCGCATGGCACAGCCGTTTTCCGGGCTTGCCGGGTGCTTTGGATTCCAAACAGAAAGGGGGCCGCCCGATGCCTCGCATTGCCGTGGTGGATGACCAGCCGGATATGCGGCAGCAGCTGTGCAGCATGATTGACCAATACAGCCGCGAGAACAACTGTATGCTGGAAGTTACCGCTTTTTCGGACGGTGCCCAGATCATAACCAACTATTGCAAGGGGTTCGACATCATCTTTCTGGATATTGAAATGCCGGAGCTTGGCGGCATGGACGCTGCCGAGCGCATTCGCACGGTGGATCCGGATGTGGTGCTGGTGTTCGTTACCAACATGGCGCAGTACGCTATTCGCGGGTATGAGGTCGACGCCCTGGATTTTGTGCTCAAACCGGTCAATTATTACCAGTTCAGCACCAAGCTGGCCCGCGCTTTGCAGCGGGTGCAGCGCCGCAAAGGCGGGCAGATTGCATTACAGACCGCTGGGGGCGTGCAGCTGCTGAACACCGAGGACATCTACTGGCTGGAAACGCGGGACCGTATGCTGCATTACCATACCTCCACCGGGGTATGTCCGTGCGTTCCAGCCTGCAAAATGCTGAAAAGCAGCTGGCCCCCTACCACTTTTCCAAATGCAACCAGTGTTACCTTGTCAATCTGCGGTATGTGCGGGCGGTCCAGAACGATATGGTCCAGGTTGGGGAGGACCGGCTGGAGATCAGCCGCCGCCAGCGGGCTGCCTTCCTGGCTGCGGTCGCCGCCTATGTTGGGGGTGCCATGTAATGCTGCCAAATCTCCAACAATTTCTTTCTCTTCTTGTCTGTGGGATACAGCTTTGGGGCGCAGCACTGACCTACTGGCTCCCGCTCCGGCACTCGCCGCACTTTTGGCAGCGGGCGCTGCTTTGCCTGATTCCCTCCATTCCCCTTTCCACATTTTTATTATGGGCGGATCACACGCCTTCCTCGCTGTTCCTGCGGGCGGGGGCGTATATTCTGTTTTGTATGTGGATGATTTTCGCTTCCCACAGCTGCACCCAGTTGGACTGGTCCGGCGCCACTTATTGCGCCATCTGGGGAATTTTGAGTGCCCTGACGACATTTGAGTTATGGCAGCTTCTTGTCTGGTGCCTGGCACAGGTAAACATATTCCTGCCATTGGATCAGCCCTCTGCTTTGCTGCTGCAACTGCTGTTTTTTGCCGCTGCGTACTGTCTGCTGCGGGTAACTGTTGCCCATTCCATGCCATATGAAGGCAGCTACCACATCGGTCCCCGCCAGCAAATCAGCGCTATTATTCTGGGCGGCATGTTCGTTCTGCTGTTTTTAACAATGCAGACCGTCACCAGCACCGGAGTATCACGGGAAACTTCTATCTTCGTTGTTGTCCCCCTGCACTCTGCCAGCTCTACTGCATCACCCTTTTATATTTGCAGACTGAGCTGTTCAAAAAGGCGGCCATGGAAAAAGAGATGAACTCGCTGAACATGCTGTATGAACGCCAGCGCCAGCAGTATCAGGTGGCCAAGCGGAACGTACAGATCATCAACGCAAATGCCATGAGCTGAAAGTTCAGATCGCTGATCTGCGCCGCATGGCCCCCAACGCCGCGCTGCAGCAGAGCCTGAACGAAGCCGAAGCCGCCGCCCGGCAGTATGACGCCAGCACCCAGACCGGCAGTGAGGTTTTGGATGTTGTGCTGACCGAAAAGAGCATGCTGTGCGAAGCCCACCACATCAGCATCAACAATGTAGCGGACGGTACCTGCCTGCACTTTATGGATCCGGCCGATCTGTACGCTCTGTTTGCCAACGCACTGGATCATGCCATTGAGTTGACCCGCAAGCTGCCGGAGCCGGAAAAGCGGATGATTGACCTGCTGGTCTGCAGGCGGCAGGGGTTTGCTGTTCTGAATATCATCAGCGCGGTGCCCGATGGCCCGGATCCTGGCCGCGAAACCTGCATGAGTTAAAGATCATCAAGCGCATTATCCAGAAGTACAATGGTTTTTTGACTACCGAATCCAACGGTGGATTTTTTGCGATAAAAGCCGTTTTCCCGGTCCAATAAAGTTCCCTCAAAATTTCAGGTATAAGATTTACGCCCTTGCATTTGTACATATTGCACAAATGCAAGGGTTATTTTTTTGTCAGGCAAAAACCGTTTATTCCACGCAAATGACCGATTATGCAAAACCCATTGCGACATTCGCTGTTCGTTACAATAATAACAGCAAAAAGAAAGGATGCTGCGCCATGCGAGAAATCACCAAAATCATGAAGGTTGGGAATTCACCGGCCCCGACGGCACACCACAACGGTGGACCTGCCGCACACCTGGAACGCCCGCGACGGTCAGGACGGCGGCAATGACTACTGGCGCGGCACCTGCATCTACCGCACCCGTTTCGCTGCTCCCCAGTTAACACCGCCTCCCATCAGTCTGGATTCAGTTTGACGGCGTCAACGCCAGCGCCATGTGGTTCTGAACGGCTCCCCCGTCTGCAACCACGACGGCGGCTACTCCACCTTCCGCGCCAACATCACCGAACTGCTGCGGGATGAAAACGAGCTGACCGTGGAAGTCGACAACAGCAAAAACGACCGCGTTTACCCCCAGAAAGCTGACTTCACCTTCTATGGCGGCATCTACCGCGATGTCAGCCTGATGGTGGTCAGCAAGAACCACTTCACCCTGGATTACTTCGGCGGCCCCGGCATCCGCATCACCCCACTGTGCAGGGCGCAGATGCCAGCGTTCAGGTTACCACCTGGCACGACGGCGAAGGCGAAGTGAGCATTGAGTTGCTGGACGCTGCCGGCAACACCGTTGCCACCGGCAAAGGCCCCGACATCACCCTGACCATCTTCAACGCACACCTGTGGAACGGCGTTAAGGATCCGTACCTGTACAGCTGCAAGGCCCGCCTTGTGGTGAACGGCACGGTGGAAGATGAGACCACCACCCGCTTTGGCGTGCGCAGCTTCAAGGTTGACCCCAAGAAGGGCTTCTTCCTGAACGGCAAGTCTTACCCGCTGCACGGCGTTTCCCGCCATCAGGACGCAAGGCCTGGGCAACGCCATCACCCGCGAGATGCACGACGAAGACATGGCCCTGATCAAAGAGATCGGTGCCAACACCATCCGCCTGGCTCATTATCAGCACGACCAGTACTTCTATGATCTGTGCGACGAGGTCGGCATGGTTGTTTGGGCCGAGATCCCCTACATCAGTGAGCACATGCCCAACGGCCGCGAGAACACCATCAGCCAGATGAAAGAGCTGATCATCCAGAACTACAACCACCCCTGCATCGTCTGCTGGGGCGTTTCCAACGAGATCACCATCTCCACCAAGGACAAGAAGGACATGCTGGATAACCACCGCCAGCTGAACGACCTGTGCCACGAGATGGACAAGACCCGCCTGACCACCCTGGCCTGCTACGCCATGTGCGGTCCCTTCAACCGTTCGGCCCACATTACCGATATGGTCAGCTGGAACCCTGTACTCTGGTACGTTCCGGGCTTTATCCTGAACGACCTGTGGATGGGCTTCTTCCATCTCTGCTTCCCCAACCGCCCGTTCGGCTACAGCGAATACGGCGCGGAGGGCATGCCCAACCTGCACAGCACACACCCCCACCGCGGCGACCACACCGAAGAATACCAGGCCAAGTACCATGAGTACATGCTGCGCTGCTTCAAGCGCCACCCCTGGATGTGGGCCACCCACGTTTGGAACATGTTTGACTTTGCTGCAGACGCCCGTGACCAGGGCGGCGAGCCGGGCATGAACCACAAGGGCCTTGTGACCTTTGACCGCAAAACCAAGAAGGACAGCTTCTATCTGTATAAAGCATGGTGGAGCGATGAAGCCTTTGTGCACATCTGCTCCAAGCGCTTTGTGGAGCGCACCGGCAGCACCGCTACCGTAAAGGTTTATTCCAACCAGAGCACCGTTGCCCTGTATGTAAACGGCAACAAGGTAGGCGAGCAGACCGGCGAGCATGTTTTCACCTTCAAGGTCCCCCTGAACGGCGAACTGCACATTCAGGCCGTGGCTGGTGACCGCACCGATGAGTCCGTCATCCGCCATGTAGATACCCCCAACCCGGAGTACAAGCTGCACAAGACCAAATCCAAGAGTGCAAACTGGGTATAATCTATTTTGAACACTCTGTATTTTGTTCTTGCTTAATACAGTTTGTTATAGAGCATTTTCTAACAGGAGGAGAACACAATGAGTAAGAAACCCAAAGTTGGGATGTGGTCCGGCCTGACCGCCGTTACCGCCGTCCTGACCGCAGGCGCCATTGTAGGCACGACGGTTGCGTTCCATTATACGACCACCGTTAATAACTACCTGGACGCCGACACCTATAAGATCATCAAGGGCAACAGCGACGAAGACACTGAGTACTTCAAGAGCGATTTCACCTCTGATGAAGAGCGCGAGTCCTATGAGGCTGAGCTGTGCGCACAGGTTGAAGCCGAAGGCGCAGCCCTGCTGAAGAACGACAACAACGCCCTGCCCCTGGCAAGCGGCGCAAAGGTCAGCCTGTTTGGCCACGGCTCCGTGGACCTGATGTACGGCGGCACCGGTTCCGGCTCCGTTGACACCAGCAAGGCTCCCAACTTCAAGCAGGCTCTGGAAGATCAGGCATCCAGGTCAACAGCACCCTGTGGGATCTGTATTCTTCTGACGATATGATGAAGAACTACAGCCGCATCACCCCGGCTGCCATCTCCGATACCCTGGAAGCCAACACCCAGTACGCTGTGAACGAAGCTCCCTGGAGCAAGCTGTCCAGCGCCGAGTCCAGCTTTGCTGACTACGGCGATGCTGCTATCGTTGTGTTCTCCCGTTCCGGCGGCGAGGGCGCTGACCTGCCCAGTGGCGAAAACGGCACCAATGATTCCTGGATCAAAGGCCAGGAGGCGACGGTAACTACCTGGCCCTGTCCGCTGAAGAAAAGGAACTGCTCCAGAACCTGAAGACCCTGAAGGACAACGGCACCTTCAAGAAGATCATCGTTCTGATCAACTCTTCCAACGCCATTGAGATGGATTTCCTGAACCCGGAGATCTGCGGCGAGGATTACGGCATCGATTCCGCTATGTGGATCGGCGACGTGGGCCAGACCGGCATCAACGGTGTTGCCCAGCTGCTGGCTGGCGAGGTTACCCCGTCCGGCAGCCTGGTTGATTCCTACCTGTATGACAACATGGCCAACCCCGCCATGTACAACTTCTACACCCAGGCTTACCCCAACGCAGCAGATTACAACCTGCTGACCGATGGCCCTGATGTGCAGGGTATGTACAGCGTGTATCAGGAAGGCATCTACCTGGATTACCGTTACTACGAGACCCGCTACGAGGACGCTGTTATGGGCACCGGCAATGCCGGCGACTACAACTGGTCCACCACTGTTGCCTTTCCCTTCGGCTATGGCGACAGCTACACCACCTTCGAGTACAGCGATTTCAACGTGACCGAGTCTGCTGATGCTTTCAACGTCACCCTGAAAGTCACCAACACCGGTTCCACCTACTCCGGCAAGGAAACCGTTCAGCTGTACTTCCAGAGCCCCTACACCGATTACGACAAGGCCAACGGCATCGAGAAGGCTTCTGCTGAGCTGTGCGGCTTTGCCAAGACCGATATCCTGGCTCCCGGCGCTTCCGAGACTGTCAACATCACCGTTGACAAGAGCGAGCTGCGCACCTATGATGCCAACAACGCCAAGACCTATATTGTTGACGCTGGCGACTACTACTTCACCGCTGCCACCGATGCACACAACGCTGTGAACAACATCCTGGCCGCCAAGGGCTACACCGTTGAGAACACCGATGGCCGCATGACCGCCGATGGCGACGTTGCCCTGACCTACAAGTGGACCAACGCCGCTCTGGACAGCACCACCTACGCCACCAGCGAAACCGGCACTGCCATCACCAACCTGTTTGATGAAGCAGACCCCAATAAGAGCAGCAGCGAACCTGGCGAAGTTACCTGGCTGAGCCGCTCCAACTGGGTTGCCACCTTCCCCACCCAGCCTGTTGTGCTGAACGCAACCCAGACCCTGGCTGATCACCTGGCTTTCACCCGTTACGACGGCAGCAAGGCTGACAGCGTTGAAATGCCCACCCTGGGCGCTGACAATGGTCTGGCTCTGGTTTCCATGATCGGTGCCGAATATGACGATCCCCAGTGGGATACCCTGCTGGATCAGCTGACCTTCAACGAGATGGTCAACACCATCACCCTGGGCTTCCACAACACTGCCGCTGTTGAATCCATCGGCAAGACCCGTACCAAAGACGAAAACGGACCGCAGGGCCTGACCGCAGCACTGACCGGCGGCGCTTCCGCTATGTGCTACACCTCCGAAGACGTTATGGCCGCCACCTTCAACGTTGACCTGATCAACGATGTGGGCCGCTGCATTGGCGAAGACTGCCTGGCCATGGGTTACTCTGGTCTGTATGGCCCCGGCATCAACATGCACCGCACCGCTTACTCTGGCCGTAACTTCGAGTACTATGCTTCTGATCCGTTCGTTGCCGGCACCATCTGCGCTGCCGAAGTCAACGGCATCCAGTCCAAGGGCGTTTACGTTTACCTGAAGCATGTTGCCCTGAACGACTCTGAATCCAGCCGCCGCGGCGTGAACACCTGGCTGAACGAGCAGGCTGCCCGCGAAATCTACCTGGAAGTTGCCGACAAGGCCGTCACCGATGGCGGCGCCTGGAGCGTTATGACCGGCTTTAACCGCTGGGGCGCTTACTGGTGCGGCGCTTACGATAACCTGCTGACCGGCTTCCTGCGCGGCGAACTGGGCATGCGCGGCATGATCATCACCGACTACTCCGGTTCCAGCAAATACATGGATCTGGCCGATGGTCTGATTGCCGGTTCCGATATCTGGGATAGCCCGGACCCGACCATCCACACCACCCTGGCTCCGAAGTACGAGAACGATGCTTACATCGTGACCGAAATGCGCGAATCCATGCACAAGATCCTGTACACCGTTGCCAACTCCAACGCTATGAACGGCTGGTCCTCCGCTGACCGCCTGAAGGTCATCACCCCGTGGTGGAAGACCGCCCTGTACGCTCTGGACACCGTTCTGGCTGTTCTGACCGTGCTGTGCATCTGGCGCCTGGTTGTTGCCATCAAGCGCAAGAAGACCTGGACTGCTGAGCAGGCTGCCAACACTGCAAGCGCTCAGAATCAACAGTAAGGTTTAGCCTCCGCATCTTCCCCCTTTTGAATCGTTTATGCCCCCGCCCGTTTCGGGGCGGGGGTCTTTGTTATGGCAATACCGCATAATTCTAAGTGCCGATACGGCGAGCGAGGTGCGGCAGATGCTAAGCCAAAAGCGCAGATAATACTGGATGTCTTATCGAGCATTTTGGCAACGCAAATGCCGTGCCGCAGCCGCCGGAGCGGTGCTTAAGCCGCAAGGCGGGAATTGTGCGGTGTTGCCTTATGAAAGGAGAATGCCCCCATGAGTGAACAAAACTCTGCGGCGTCTGCCAGCGTCAACCGCGCCAAGCCTTACCAGCTGATGCTGTTCCCGCTTAACAACGGCGCTACCAACGTGTACTATGTTCTGGTGCTTTCCTACATTGCCACTTTCGGCAGCAAGGTTCTGGCCCTGAGCATGATCTTCGCCTCCGTGATGGTCACCGGCATGCGCCTGTTTGACGCCATTACCGACCTATCATCGGTGCCTGATGGACCGCACCAACGGCAAGTTCGGCAAGTT
>ENA-OQHY01000960-OQHY01000960.1-human-gut-metagenome-genome-assembly--contig:-NODE-960-length-13915-cov-3.179431_pt1 | contig 13915 bp, 21 predicted proteins | sample MGYA00242570_ERZ504733 | MGnify/ENA primary metagenome ERZ504733 (study PRJEB26092, sample SAMD00036219) | human gut metagenome | host: Homo sapiens | study: EMG produced TPA metagenomics assembly of...
CCAGCGGCGAGGGTCAGGGCCGGGTCGGCGTAGTGGGCGGCGTTGGGGTGCTGCGGTGCGCCCGGTGCGCACAGAAGGTAAAACCGGTCCGGGCGGTCCACGGTGCCCTCGCCGATGAAAACGGTGCCGCCTTCTGCATCGTCCCAGGGGTCCAGCACCACCCGGGTGCAGGCAAAGCAGGCAGGGGCGTCGGGCAATTGCAGCGGAAAGTTGGCGCAGAGCCGGGCACAGAGTTCGGTGGTGAGCATGAGGGTCTCCTTTGGTCAAATACAAACAAAATACGGGCGATATTTGTATCAAGAATACAATGTACAGCCAACGGTGTCAATGTTAAAATAGAAACGAAGTGAATGTTTCTTTTTTAACAAAGAGGCGTTCCGTCGCAATGCACGAAGAGAGAAAAAGAAAAAGATGTAAGGAGAAACTACCATGTCGAAACTGTCCCGTAGATCCTTCCTCAAGGGCACCGCAGTCAGCGCACTGGGTGCCGCTGCTCTGGGCATGACCGCCTGCAGCAACAACACTGCCGCAAGCAGCACCGCATCCTCTGCCCGCTGCTTCCTGCACCCGCCTTCCAGCACCCCGGCTCAGCAGCCCGCTGCTGCCGAGACCGGCAAGCCCGGCTTCTTCACCGACCCGTATCAGTACAAGGATACCGATGCCGTGCAGGTCGTGACCACTGAGGTGGTCGTCGTGGTGCCGCAACGCCGGCTGTACCGCTGCCTGCTCCTGCGTGGAGAACGGCAGCGAGGTCGTGGTCATTGAGGCCCAGAACGCCATCCATGGCCAGGGCGGCGGTGTTGGTCTGTGCAACACCAAGTACGTCCAGTCTCTGGTGGATGAGGGCAAGCTGCCCCACATGACCGACGTGGTGGAGCACCAGAACATCTGGGTCCAGCGCTGCGGCAGCCGCGTGAACGAGGCTCTGGTCTCCATGTGGTTCAACAACTCCCCCGAGGCCGGCAACTGGCTGATCGACAAGTGCGCGGAGTTCGGTGTGGTGCCGGTGTCCTTCCGTGCACATGCCCCCAACGCCATCATCCCCGAGTCCTACGACTACCACATGTTCGTCACGTCGGCGACCATCAGTTCGACTCCAAGTGCGGCTACTTTGCAGCCACCAACGTCCTGTACGAGGACAGCCAGAACGCAGAAAAGTACGAGCACCCCGCCACCTACTTCTTCAACACCAAGGCTCAGGAGCTGCTGGTGGAGGACGGCCGCGTGACCGGCGTGTTCGCACAGCGTGACGGCGAGCTGTGGCTGTTCCGCGCCACCAAGGGCGTCATCCTGCCACCGGCGGCATCCACGAGGATACCGAGATGACCGACTACTACTGCGACGAGAACATCAAGCGTGTGCAGCGCTGCGAGCACGGCCCCGCAGGCTTCTCCACCGGCGACGGCCACAAGATGGGCCTGTGGGTCGGTGCACACATGCAGGATGGTCCGTTCCCGCTGATGCTGCATCCGCAGGCATGCTCCATGTTCCACGGCTGCTTCCCCTTCGTCAACCAGGAAGCCACCGTTTCATGAACGAGGGCACCTGGGTGCAGGGCAAGAGTATGAACGTCATGCACCAGACCGGCAACGTTGCATGGTCCATCTTTGATGCAGACTACGGCAAGTACAACCGCATGTCTCTGGAGAACGGCACCGGCGGCGGCATGTTCTGGGACACCATGAGCGCAGCCATCGGCCAGGAGTTCACCGATGACGATGTGACCTCCATCGTGGAGAGCGATATCGCCGTGGGCAACACCGTCAAGGCAGACAGCATCGAGGAGCTGGCCGCTCTGATCGGCGCACCCGCCGATGTTCTGCAGGAGACCATCGACCGCTACAACGAGCTGGTCACCAAGGGCGCCGACGATGACTTCCACAAGCCGGCCGACTTCCTGTACCCGGTGGTCAAGGCTCCGTTCTACGCTGCCAAGGTGGGCGTTGCCCTGCTGGCTGTCGTGGGCGGCCTGTCGGTCAACACCGACCTGCAGGTCCTGGACGACGAGAAGAAGCCCATCGAGGGTCTGTACGCCACCGGCAACACCTCCGGTGACCTGTACGCCATCGACTACCCCATCAACATGGCCGGCAACTCCAACGGCCGCTGCGTGATCTGGGGCTACCTGCTGGGCAAGACCATGGCCAAGGCCACCGCTTCCGCTTCCGGCGAGGCTCTGACCAGCCGTGATGAGCTGGCCGACCTGGCAAAGGACGAGAACGGCATCGTGGCATCCGACACCGTTTACAAGGACGGCAGCTACACCGGCACCGGCAAGGGCCGCGGCGGCGACATGGAAGTGACCGTGACCATCACCGACGGCAAGATCTCGGACATCGTGGTCAACTCCCACGCCGAGTCCTCTGACATCGGCGCACCGGCTCTGGACAAGCTGATCCAGAACGCCATTGCTGCCAACAGCGCAGAGATCGACGGCGCTTCCGGCGCTACCATGACCTCCGACGGCTTCCGTGAGGCTGTGGCACAGGCTCTGGCAAAGGCACAGTAAGGCTTTATAAAAAGGAACCCGGGGACGGGCAGCGCAGGACGCTGCCCGTCCCTTTGCGCAAAAAGCGGCGTCCGCAAAAAGCAGACGCCGCAGGAAAAAACAGGGAATGCCGCGCAGAAGGATCAGTTCTTGCGGGCGATCATTTCGGTGTAGGCAAGCACCAGCGGGCCGACGCCCTTGGCGTCGTTGCACACCACCGGCTCGCTGAAGTAGTAGGCCAGAGAGCCGTCGCGGTGGTCCTTGCGCCCAGACCGGCCACCAGGCAGATGCCGTCCAACTGCAGGCTGCCGTCGGGGTTCTTGGACAGGTACTTGTCGCAGGTGCCGTAAAAGGCTTTCTCGGCCCAGGCTGCCATCCGCTTGGGCAGGTAACCCAGGCGCACACCCTTGAGCACCGCGTAGGCAAACAGGGCAGTGCCGCTGGTCTCCAGATAGTTGCCCTCCACGCCGGGGTGGTCCATCACCTGCCAGGAACATGCCGGTCTCCTCGTCCTGGAACTTGTGCACGTCCTCGATGGTCTGCTTGAGCATGGCATGATGCCGCGATACTCGTTGTACAGCTGCTCGTCCATGCGCTCCAGCACGTCCACCATGGCCACCATGAACCAGCCCATGGCGCGCAGCCAGAAGTTGGGGCTGCAGCCGGTGACGGGGTCGGCCCAGTACATCTGGCGGCTCTCGTCGTAGCCGTGGTAGTACAGGCCGGTGGTTTCGTCCCGCATGTGCTTTTGGATGTTCATGAACTGCTTGTAGCTGTCGATGCAGCCCTGCATCTTGTTGAAGCGGGTCTCGTACTCCATGTAGAAGGGCTGCGCCATATAGGTGCCGTCCAGCCACACCTGCCACGGATAGATGTCCTTGTGCCAGAAGTTGCCCTCCTTGGTGCGGGGCTGGGTGAGCAGCTGGCTGCGGATGGTGTCGATGGCCTTGCGGTACTTCTCGTCCCCGTAGATATCATACAGAATGAACAGGTTCTTGCCCTGATTCACGTTGTCCAGATTGTACTCCTTGGGGTCGTAGGTCTTGATAGCGCCGTCCGGCTGCACAAAGTAGTCGATAAACTCCTTGGAAAACTCCAGATACTTCTCGTCGCCGGTGGTCTTGTACAGGCTCAGGCAGGCGGTGATCATACAGCCGTCGATGTAGTTCCACTTGTTGGGCTTGCCGCTGCGCACCTTCTCGATGTTCACATCGGTGCCTCGGCGCTGGAATTGGCGATCAGGTAGTCCACATAGTCGCCCAACATGGACAGGATCTCTTCATGGGTCATGGGTCAGTCCTCCTCAAAATGTCCTACGTTGGCAAAGTGCAGCCGCTCGCCCTCGTAGCCTTCGATCTTCACGTTGTGCAGGTCGATTTTCTTGACGTTCTCGCATAGATGGCCAGCTTTTTCACCAGCGGACGGTTGTCGGCCATGGCCGCCTGTCCCTCCTTGGCGTTGGGGTCAAAGGTGATGCTCACATCCCGCATGGTTACCCGCTCGATGGGCTGCTCCGGCAGGCCGTCGAAATAGCAGCCTGCAAACTGGGCATCGGTAGCCACGATATTCTCCATGGTCAGGCTGCCCAGCTTGGGGGTGTACTCGTCCACCGGCATCGGCTCGCGGCACTGTACATAGGGGCCGTGGCCGTCCGGGTCGCAGAAGTAGAACATATTGATGACAAAGGGTGCTTTGACGCCCCGCATCTCCACGTTGCGGAACACCAGCCCGTCAATGACGGCAGTGTTGCCGCGGCCCCGGCGGGTCTTGACGCGCAGACCGCGGTCGGTGTGGTCCATCAGGCACTGGGTTACCACCATATCCTTGACGCCGCCGCTCATCTCGCTGCCAATGACGATGCCGCCGTGGCCCTTGTCCAGCAGGCAGTTGCGGATGACGGTATGCTCACAGCTGCGCTTCAGCTTCATGCCCAGAAAGACCTTGCTGGCCTTCATGGCGATGCAGTCGTCGCCCACATGGATGTTCATGCCGATGATGCGGATATACTCGCAGCTCTCGGGGTCGATGCCGTCCGTGTTGGGGGCGTTGTAGGGGTTGTTGATGTTGAAGTTGAGCAGGTCGAGGTGCTTGACAAAGATGGGGTGGATGGTCCACGAATAGCTGTTCTGCACCGTGATGCCGTGCAGGCAGACGTTCTCGCTGTCCACCGCAGCCACTGCACGGGGACGCCATGCGATGCGCTTGACCTTGGGGTTCACCCACCAGTCGCCGTTTTCGGCATCGCAGTCCAGCGTGCCCTCGCCGGTCACCACCACGTCATGCACCTGCGTAATGTTCAACAGACCTGCAAAGCTGTCCAGCGGGTTGCCCTCCCAGCCGGTCAGGTAGTACTCGTCCACTTCGTTCTCGCTGGGCAGCACACCGGCAGGATGGGGTAATGGGTGCGGTCGTTGTCGCCCAGCAGCACAGCGCCCTTTTCCAGATACAGGGTGGTGTTGCTCTTCATGAACAGACTGGCGGTGCGGTAACGGCCGGCGGGCACATACACTGTGCCGCCCTTGGGGCAGGTGGACAGCGCCGCCTGCAGCCGCACGGTGTTGTCGGTCTCGCCGTCAGCCACCAGACCATAGCGGGCAGCATCCACAAAGAAGGTCTCGGCCTCGGTGGTGAAATCCAGCTTCAGGGTCTCGCCCTCGGCCTGCACCTCCACCGTATAGGCGGTGCCGGGCAGCAGGGAGAACAGGGAAAACACATTGGTGTTGCAGGCCTCGTACACCGTCTTGCCGTTCAGGGCAACGGTAAAGGGGTGTGCCGGACGGTAGCACAGTTCGTTTTCCAGCTCGAAAACGGCGCTGCGGGTCATGGAACGGATCAGGGTCAGATTCATGCGAAATAACCTCCTGTGAGTTTGTCTTGCCCCCACGGGGCAGACGTGGTATCATGAGGAAAAGCGCTCTCCCGGCTACCGGGAGGGCTGTTTCCGGAAAGGATGCGCAAGATGAAAGCGGAACGGGAAAAGATCCATGCAAAGGTAAAAGCGGACACCGTGCGGCTGAACGGCAGCAAGCTGGAGCTGACGGCAGACGAGGAGACGTGCACCTTTCTGCTGGTAAGCGAGGGCAGCTGCACCTGCAAATGGGGGAAAACAGCCTGCTGCTGAACCCCGGCAGCGCGCTGCTGCTGGGTGCAGGGGATGCGGTGCTCTCTGCCGCCGGTGCAGCCGTACCGGAACTGGTGGGCTGCCGCTTTCCGCTCAGCGCCCTGCACGAGCTGCGCAGCGCCACCCAGCGGGATTTTGCCCGGCTGTTTTTGCCCGGGGAGGCAACGGTGCTGTACGGCCCGGTGCCGTGGGTTCGCCGCCTGCGCACCCTGCTGGAGATGATGCGCGCTGCCATGCCGGAGCAGGACTACCCCGGCGGGCTGTACCTGCTGCTCATCCTGCACTATGTAGAGCAGGAGTGCCTTGCCGAGAGCAGCGCCGCAGCGCGCCCCCGCAACGAGACCATTGAGCAGGTGTGTGCCTACCTTGCCGCCAACTACCGGCAAAGTTCTCCCTTACCGAGGTGGCGGCGCGGTTCTACCTTTCCCCTTACTACCTCAGCCGCCTGTTCCGGCGGGTGACCGGGCAGTCCATCGTGGACTACCTGAACAACCGCCGCATCGAGGCTGCGCAGAAGCTGCTGGAGACCACCGAGCTTTCCATCAGCGCTATTGCCGAGCAGACCGGTTTTGCCAGCGCCGCCCACTTCCGCCGCGTGTTCCGCGAGGTGATGGATATCAGTCCTTTGCAGTACCGCAAGAAGCAGACGAAATGATGTATCAACCAAAACACCCCCTGTGCCATCCGTTGGGAGCAGCACAGGGGGTGTTGGTCTTGGTCAGATGTTCTTATGGCGCATTAGCCTTGACGGCACCTGCGGAGATACCTTCAACGAACTGATCCTGTGCACAGAAGAATACGATCAGCTGCGGCAGGATGGAGATGAGGGACAGTGCAAGGATCTTGTTCCATGCAAAGCCGGTATCACCGTCCATAGACAGCTTGACGAACAGGGACATGGGGTATTTGCCGGGGGTGCTGACGTAAAGCAGCGGGCCCATAAAGTCGTTGCAGCTCCACATGAACTGGAACAGTGCGCAGGACACCAGAGCGGGTCCCAGCATGGGCACGATGACCTTGTACAGGGTCTGGAAGGAGGAGCAGCCGTCAATGGCGGCAGCCTCGTCCAGATCACGCGGGACGTTGCGCATGAACTGCACCAGCTGATACACGAAGTAGGTCTCGGTAGCAAATGCGCAGTGCACCCAGATGGCCAGATAGAAGGGGCTGTCCACCCAGCCGAACTTGTTGTACAGCAGGTACTGGGGCACGTTCAGCACGACCTGCGGCAGGAACAGGGTGGCCAGCATGATGTTGAACAGCAGCTTGCGGCCGGGGAAGTCGAAACGGCCAAAGCCGTAAGCGGCAATACAGGCAGACACCACAGTGCAGATCACCTTGGGGATGACATAGCTGTAAGTGTTGAGCATGGCCTGCAGGATGTTGATGGAGCCGCCGAAGTTGTTCAGGGCGTTGCGGTAGCCATCCAGCGTAGGCTTTTTGATCCACAGGCTGATGCCTGCAAAGATCTCGCTGTTATCCTTGAAGGTAGCGCTGATCATCCACAGCAGAGGATAGATCATGATGACACCAACCAGGATCAGCACGAAGTACTTAAAGAAGGTTGCGATCTTATTCGATGCTTTCATTCCCATATTGGTCACCTTACCTTTCATCCGAGTAGTAGACCCACTTCTTCTGGCTGGTGAACGCAATGATCGTCAGGATGCAGACGATGATGAACATGATCCATGCCAGAGCAGAAGCCATGCCCATGTCGTAGGACTTGAATGCGTAGTTGTAAACCAGCAGGGAGATCAGGGTAGTGGAGCCACGGGGACCACCGTTGGTGATGATGTAGGGGCCGTTGAACTCCTGGAAAGCCTGGCAGATCTGAGTAACCAGGTTGTAGAAGATGATGGGGGTGATCATCGGAACAGTGATGGAGAAGAACTGACGCCACTTACCGGCACCGTCGATGGTAGCAGCCTCGTACAGGTCTGCGGGCACGCCCTTCAGTGCAGCAAGGAACAGCACCATGCGGAGCCGAACTGCCATATACGCAAAAAGCAGATGATCCACAGAGCGTAGTTGGGGTCACTCAGCCACTCGGGGCCCTGCACCGCACCAAAGGTGACAGCGCGCACCACGGTGTTCAGCAGACCGTCCACACTGAACACAGCCTTCCACAGCACGGCGATAGCCACAGAGCCGCCCAGAATGGAGGGGATGTAGTACACGGTGCGGAACAGGTTGACGCAGGCGATCTTGAAGTTCAGGATGTAGGCGATGAACAGCGCGAAGATCAGCTTCAGGGGCACGGTGATAAAGGCGTACTTGAAGGTGATGATCAGCGCCTTGGTGATCTTTCTGGTGTGGAATGCGGTAATGTAGTTGGCCAGACCAACAAAGCTGGTGCCGTCCTTGAAGAAGTTCATATCGGTGAAGCTGTAGTACAGCGACTGACCGAAGGGGAACGCCTTAAAGACGAGAAAGCCGATGATCCAGGGAATCAGATAAAACAGACCCTGATACTTATCGACCCATTTCTGGAACGGAGTTCGTGCGCCGGCGGGCGCATTACTTTTTTTCATCCGAAGTCCTCCTTTTACAGGATTTTGAAGCAGACAGTGCAGCAGGTCACAGACCGGCAACAATTCATTCAAGGTTTGATAACCATTCTCCGAAAAACAAGGGCATCTGTCGTACGGGCGGCAGATGCCCCTATTTCATTCAGAGTATAGGTGCCGGTTCAGGCTACTGTCAGTGCAATAAGATTAGCCGATGGTGTAGCCGACAGACTCCATGCCGTCCAGCAGGGTCTCAACAGCCTCTTCAGGGGTCTGATCACCGTAGTCGATGTTGTCGAACACTTCCTGATAGATGCCGGTGCCGGAAGCCTTCAGGTCGTTGTTCTCGAACAGGGGATCCAGCTTGTTGGTGGTGAATGCCATGACTTGGCGTTAGCCTCTGCAACCAGGCTCTTGACAGCGCCGGCGTCCTGCGCGAACTTCAGGCCAGCCTTGGAAGCGGGGATGCCGCACTCAGAACCCATGATGGAAGCGCCCTTCTCCTCGTTCAGCAGGAAGTTGATCAGGGTAGCAGCCTCGGCAACGTTCTTGCAGGTCTTGGTGATAGCCAGACCCATGGACACCTTGGAGAAGCCGCCGTTGTTGTCGCCGAACTTGATCTCCTCGCCGACGGTGAAGCCGTCCTTGTTGCTGTCGTCCAGAGCGGAGGAGTACTTGCTTGCAGCGGAATCCCACTCGAAGATGCCTGCGATCTTACCGGTGATCCACTCGTTGGACTGGTGGGTAGCGGTATCGGAGTTTGCAGAGTAGTAGGTCTTCAGGTTCATCATGACGTGATTGTCCACCAGGCTCTTGATGAAGGCCAGACCTCAGCGATCTCGTCCTCGGTGTAGTTCAGGGTGGAGGTAACGGGATCTGCCCAGTCCTTGCCGTACTTGGACTCGAGGTAGAACACCATCAGGATCATACGGTCGTATGCGCAGGTGCATGGGGTAGTAATCGTCGCCCAGCTTCTCCTGGAAAGCCTTACCGGCAGCCATCAGATCGTCCAGAGACTTGGGAACCTCGGTGATGCCAGCCTTATTAAAGGTGGTCATGTTCCAGTAGAAGATACGGCCGGTCATGGAGACGGGCACGCACTGCTGGCTGTTGGCCACATAGCAAGCGTCCATAGCAGCGGAATCCCACTGGGTCAGGTCGATGAACTTGGAGGTGGTGTTCAGATCCACGAACTTGCTGCCGTCGGCAGAGTAGTTGTACAGCCAGTTCCAGTTCACCTGGCAGACATCCTGAGCGTTGCCTGCGATGAAGGCAGCGGCCATCTTCTCTTCCCAGCCGGACCATGCGGCGAAGGTGGGCTCCACGGTGATGTTGGAGTGCTCAGCCTGGAAAGCCTCCAGAGCGCTCTGGTAAGCAGCGTGACGGCTGTCGCCGCCCCACCAGCTGATGCTCAGGCTGACAGGGCCGTCAGACAGGGCCAGGCTCTCGTCTGCGGAAGCAGCGGGGGCCTGAGAAGCAGCGGAAGAAGCGGTGGAAGAAGCAGCGGGCTTGCTGCCGCAGGCAGCCAGCAGACCTGCAGCACCGACAGCGCCGGTAGCCATCAGGAAGTTACGACGAGAAATTGCCTTGCTCATTTTTGTTCTCCTCCTAATAGAAAACATCTTCATGCAGGGGGTCTGCACATGCCCCCTTGTATACAATTATGATAACAAAAGCCACCGAAAAAAGAAAGATGCAATTTACAGTGATACATGATGAAAACGTACAAATATTGCTCTTGTTTTTGAAAGAGATTCGACGTCCTTGCCGAAATGAATAAACTTGCGCTGAAAAACTGTGCAACTTGTATACTTCAATGACTTGCATAAAAATCTGGGATGCAACAAGGGCAGAACAACAAAAATTTCAATAATTCCTGTTACAATTACCGTTTCGCCTGTAAAATTTTATGCGCTGCCGTTCTCCTCTGCTTCCTTCTTCTCCCACGCCCTCTCCCCTCCGGCAAGTAACTGCCTGGTCTGAACTGATATATCAATAGCGCAAAAAACGTGCGAATTTCGCCCGGTTGATATATCAGTTTCTCTCACAAAATGCAACAAATTGATATATCAGTCTGTATACAGCCTGTTGGAGACTCTGGCGAGTGTAGCGAGACTGAGGGGGTATTGGGGCTAACGGGTGTTGCCCTCATCCGGCGCTAGGCGCCACCTTCCCCCGGCGGGTGAAGGCTTCAGCGGTGGCGGTACAGTTTCCGACTGAAGCGGAGAGCTGCTTGCCCGGAAGTCAACCCTCTCCGTCATCGCTGCGCGATGCCGCCTTCCCCGAAAGGGGGAGGTTTTGCTCTACCTACCGGCAGAAGCCGAAAAGCTCCCCAGCTGGCACGGCGTAAGCCGTGCCTGAGAGGGTTCAATCCACGCAAAAAGCCGCTGCACCCGGCGCGGTACAGCGGCTTATATCCATATATAGAACGCTCTCAGTCTTTCCTTGCAGCGTAAAACGCCCGCCGTGCCTTGAAGTAGCACTGGGGGCACATGCTGACATACTGCACATCGTTTTCAAGGTCGATGGCTACCTGCTCGCCCTCAAAGACGAACTGTCCGTTCACCTTGCGGCAGTTGCAGATGGCCTTACGCCCGCAGGTGCAGATAGTCTTCATCTCCTCAATGGTGTGCGCCAGCTCCAGCAGACGGGTAGAGCCCGGGAAGCCCTTGAGGGAAAAATCCGCCCGCAGACCGTAGCAGATCACCGGGATGTTCAGATCTACCGTGATCATAAACAGCTGCTCGGCCTGCTCCGGGGTAAAGAACTGGCTCTCGTCGCACAGCACACAGGCCAGCGGCCCGGAGGCAGCGTTTGCCGCCTTCACGGCTTCGAACACGTCCAGCTGCGGCGGGATCAGCAGGTCTGCCTTGCGGCGCACGCCCAGACGGCTCACCAGTTCCCCGCCGCCCTTGGTATCCACCTGCGGCTTTAAAATGAGCACCTTCATGCCCTGCTCTTCGTAGTTGTGTGCCACCTGCATCAGCGCCGTGCTCTTGCCGCTGTTCATGGCACCGTAGCGGAAATACAATTTTGCCATGCCGTCACTCCTGATTGCGCAGACGGTAGCCCAAGCTCATCAGGCTGTCGCCCAGATGGACGTTTTCCACCACCACATTGGGGTACGACACCGACAGGTCATAGTGGGAGAAGTTCCAGAAGCCCTCGATGCCCAGATTCACCAGCCGTCCGCTGACCTGCTGTGCACCATCGCGGGGCACACAGAGCACCGCCACCTTGGGCTTGTTTTCCTCACAAAAAGCCTCCAGCTCGTCAATGTGCCGGATGCGGATGCCGCTGATCTCCTTGCCCACCTCGTTCTCGGCCACGTCAAAGGCCGCGATCAGCTTGTAGCCGTTGGTATCGGTGGTGATAAAGCGGCTCACCGCCTTGCCCAGACGGCCGCAGCCGATCAGAATGGTGGGCAGACGGTCGCCGTTGCCGAACAGCAGACTTTCCAGAATGGAAAGCAGGTTCTCCACCGAGTAGCCGATGCCCTGCCGTCCGTTCACGTCACCGATGCAGTTAAAGTCCTGCCGCACCTGCGAGGCGGTGGTGCCCATCTGAGAGGCCAGTTCCCGGGAGGAGATGCTGGTAATGCCATCGGCCTGCAGGGAGCGCAGATACCGGTAATATTTGGGGAGACGCTTGATCACAGGGATCGATGCTTTCTGGGGGGTGTTCATAGCAAAATTCTCCTTTCTGCCAACGCGCTGCAGCTTCTGCCGCCATGCAAGGGGCTTCTTTGCGCGCAGAGAGATGTTCCGTTTTATCCTGTTATATTATTTAAAGTATACAGCATGAAAGGCGAATGTCAAATACCTATTTGTAAAAAAGCAAAAAATTCACAAAGTTTTTTGTATTCGCGCTCCTGCATACTTCCCCGGCAGCCGGGGGATACTGACCCCACAAAGACCCCGCTACGGAAGGAGAACGCGCATGGATACGGCAAAAGACACCCCCGCAGAGCAGCACCGGATGGAAAAAGAGGATATCGAGGATCTGGGCACGGTCACCCTGAGCCGGGGCGGTCATGTCATCCACTGCCTGACCGTCATCGGCCAGATCGAAGGGCACACCGAAGCGCCGCAAGGGCAAAAGACCACCAAGTACGAGCACGTCATCCCCCAGCTGGTAGCGGTGCAGGGAGGACCCCCGCATCGAGGGGCTGCTGGTGCTGCTGAACACGGTGGGCGGCGATGTGGAGACCGGCCTTGCGCTGGCAGAGCTGATCGCCAGCATCTCCAAGCCCAGCGCCACGCTGGTGCTGGGCGGCGGGCACTCCATCGGCATCCCGCTGGCGGTCAGCGCGCGGCACAGCTTTATTGTGCCCACCGCCACCATGACGGTGCACCCGGTGCGGCACTCCGGGCTGATCTTAGGCGTCCCGCAGACCATGCACTGCTTTGAGCAGATGCAGCAGCGCATCACCGGCTTTGTGGCCGCCCACAGCGGCATGCCGGAAAAGCGCTACACCCAGCTGATGCTCCACACCGGGGAACTGGTCATGGACATGGGCACGGTGCTGGACGGACGCCGTGCCGTAAAGGAAAAGCTCATCGACGAACTGGGCGGTCTTTCGGACGCGCTGGCGTGGCTGTATAAGGAGATCGAACGGGGGTAAGGCCTTGCGTCTCCCCCGCCGGACGATTTGAACTGCGCTCCGCGTTCGCTTTGCGCAGAAGCAGCGGAATTATTTTTTATTTGCAGTTCGAAACGCCTGCGGGCGTTTCGGAACTGCCTTTTCACGAGAGGGGCTGGGTTCGTTCCATTTTCCTCAGCAAAAACAACATTATGGTTTGCCATTTTTGCCCTTGCGTGGTACAATAGTAGAATCAATTATTGTGTCTATGGGAAGTTGGGGAACAGAGTAGAATGGCAACGAAAAAACGAAAATCAACGAAACGGCGTACTGCTGCCCGCCGTAAAAAGGCAGAGCAGCGGCTCCCGGCAGGCTTGGCACCCTGTTCGGCGGCCTGCTGCTGATGGTGCTGGCCTTTGTGCAGGGCGATTCCGCATGGCGGGTGCTCCACGATGTGCTGTTCGGGCTGTTCGGCTGCGGCAGCTTTGTGCTGGGTGCAGCCGTATGCTGTCTGGCCGTTTTGTACACCCGGGGCGAGGAGCTGCTGTCCCGCATCCTCAAGCTGGTGCTGGGGCTTATCTTTGTCTGCGGCACAGTCATCGTGTTTTCCGATATCCAGCCGCAGGGACTGTCGGCACTGCAAATGCTTTCCGCCTGCTACGCCAACGGCGTCAGCGCATGGCTCTCCGGCGGCGCAATGGGCTTTGTGCTGGGCGGCGTGCTGCTTTTGCTGTGCGGTCGCCCGGCGGCAAACCTCATTATGATCGTGCTTTTGCTGTGCGGCAGCCTGTACATTTTTTGATGTCACCCCCGCCGAGGTCTGGGTCTGGCTGTGCGCCGTCACCGGCGGCATCCGTGACTGCGGCTCTGCTTTTGCAGAGCAGAGCGCTGCCCGCCGTGCCGAGCGTGCCGCCGTCCGGCAGGCAGAGCGGGAGATCGATGAGGAATACGACGAAACCGAGGACGAGCCGCTGGACGAGGAGGACGAGCCTGCCGGGCTGCATCTGGGTGTGCCGGACTGGATGTCCGGCGTGCTGCGCTGGGGGCATAAGGTAACGCAGGAGATGGAGGCAGACGCTGCCGAAACGGAATGAGAGCGAGAGGTCCTTCCATGTGAATGTGTTAGACCAACCCATCTGCCACTTAGCGTTCTGGTTGCCTACATACTTGCCGTATGTCTTGCTCGACTCTGTCTCCATTGACAAACCACCCTT
>ENA-OQHY01000961-OQHY01000961.1-human-gut-metagenome-genome-assembly--contig:-NODE-961-length-13911-cov-2.021764_pt1 | contig 13911 bp, 18 predicted proteins | sample MGYA00242570_ERZ504733 | MGnify/ENA primary metagenome ERZ504733 (study PRJEB26092, sample SAMD00036219) | human gut metagenome | host: Homo sapiens | study: EMG produced TPA metagenomics assembly of...
CATGATCAGTACAAGAAAAGTTATTGGTCGTTCCGATCACGGAAGCTTACGTTAAGTGAGAAGCTCGATCATCGGTCGTACTGGAATTATGCTTCTATCTTGCGGAACTGGAGCATGGAGAGTACGAAGTTCTATGAACACACTGGCTAGAGAACTTGGAATTACTTATACTGCTGATATTGGTTTATTATCAATTGAATATACTTGTATTGATGGTGATAACTGTTATACAGAATCCCTATGTCTGTTTAATACAGGCGTCAATACATCAAAACTTTACCGCATGGAAGAGTTCGTAAATAAATTTGCAGGAAACTGTAAGAAGATGTCTGGAGATGAGCTTCATACTCTTCTTGATCGGATTCATGAAATTCATGGTTTTTATTCTCCACCATTTCTTGGTCTGGCTGCCGCAGTTGCCTGCTGTGCATTTACTTTTTTATTGGGCGGCGGCCCTGTTGAAATGTTTTGTGCATTTCTGGGTGCCGGTGCCGGAAATTATCTTCGAGCGAAGATGAATCAGCATTCATTTTGACTTTATTTTTATGTACGCTGCAAGTGTTGCTCTGGCATGCATTGTATACACAATTGCATTTACGGCATTGAAATCTGGATTTCATGTTTCGATCCACCATCAGGCTGGTTATATTTGTTCCATGTTATTTATCATTCCAGGATTTCCATTTATCACAAGTGGAATTGACCTTGCGAAACTAGATATGAGATCTGGACTGGAACGTTTAACATATGCGATCATTATTATCTCTGTTGCAACTTTGGCAGCTGGATGCTTGCTTGGTGCTTCATTTGAAACCAATGGATTTCCTTCCTCTTGACCTTAGCAAATTCCAGTACCTGATCTTCCGATTGATCGCAAGCTTCTTCGGAGTGTTAGGATTCTCTTGTAATGTTTAACAGCCCTTTACGACTTGCCGCTACCGCAGGTTTAATCGGAGCGATTGCAAATACAACTCGTCTGGAACTTGTTGATCTCGCCTCATTTCCACCAGCTGCAGCTGCATTCCTTGGTGCTTTGCTTGCTGGTCTTCTGGCATCTATGATCAAGACTTCGATTGGTTATCCTCGAATTTCTTTGACTGTGCCTTCCATCGTTATTATGGTTCCTGGATTGTATTTGTATCGGGCAATTTATAATATTGGTATTACTTCGATTAATACCGGTGCTTTTTGGTTTACAGAAGCTTTACTTATTATTATGGCTTTGCCGCTTGGATTGATCTTTGCAAGAATTATTACAGATAAGACGTTTCGACGTTGTTCATAGAAATGGATATGAATATAGGGCTGTCTCACTAAAAGTGACAGCCCCCATAAAAAAGACTTATATGAACACAAGAAAAAACCTTATCCAATATTTAATCTGTCAATTTCACTGTCAATCAATGCAATTTCCTCATTATTCAACTGCCATTCAAATGCACTGCAATTTTCATCTGCCTGTGCAGGTGTATTAACTCCAGTTAATGCTGTACCAACAAAACTCTTTTGGGTACTCCAGTTGATGGATACCTGTGCCACCGGTACATTGTGTGCTTCTGCAATTTTATCTAATGTCTTTAATAATTCCATAACATTAGAGAATACCGGTTCTTTAAAGATGGATAGAATACCTGACGCATGTCCTTTGGATCTGGTTTTGGAAGTTCGCGAATAGCTCCTGTTAAAATTCCACCACCTAGAGAACCATAAGTCATTGTCCCAATTCCTTGAGTTTCAGCCCATTCCATTAGTTCTCTTTCTGACTGGTTCACGATAGAAAACGGAGGCTGGATTACATCAATTTTAGCATATTTTTGCGCTTCCTGAATTAATTCTTTGGAAGAATTAGACATTCCAATGTAACGGATTTTCCCCTTTTTTTTCAACATATTACAGACTGCCATTGTTTCTTCAATCGGTGTATTTTCATCTGGCCAATGCATAATATAAAAGTCTATATAATCTGTTTGTAATCTTGCAAGAGATTCATCAATTTTCACGCTCTACGGAGTTATATTTGTTATCTCTTACAGATTTTCCTGTGTAATGACTGATGTAAGAACCAAACTTTGTTGCAAGATACACTTTTTCACGATATCCATCTTTTAATGCTTGTCCAACGACTGTTTCAGAATGACCGTCTCCATAGATTGGGGCTGTATCTACCATATTAACTCCATTATCTATCATCTGGCGAATGGCAGCAATCGATTCTTCTGTATCTACATCTCCCCATGTCACTCCTGCAGAGTTTGCTCCTGCAATCCCCCATGTACCAACTGTTAATGCAGAAATATCAGCATCTGCATTTTTAAAATGTTTATATCTCATAATTTTTCTCCTTTTTAACGAATTTTTTCTGCTTCCTTATATTGTGCCATAATCAATTGTTTTAACTCCCATTCATTTTCTGTCAGACCACAATAAACTTCTATAGCTTTTTCAATCCCATGTTCTTTTACATAGTTTGTAATTTCTATACTGGCAATATCGCTTTCATCACGGTATAAAAATCCATAGGCAATCCCTTTTGCCAAATAAAATGGCAGAATATGATCCACCGGCGAAGTTTTGGGCATTGCTCCCAACATGCACGAAGCGTTGATCAAGGGCTTGGTTGCCGCCGGTTACCAGTTCAAGACCCCCGGCCCCGGTTCCTGCGTAATTATCTCGGTCAAGGATTCCGACAAGAAAGAAGCCGCCGAGCTGGCCTGGAAGCTGCATGACTACGGCTATAAGATCTATGGCACCCCCGGCACGGCACGCTACCTGAACAGCCAGATGGTGCCCTGCAGCACTGTGCGCCAGATGAGCGGAGAACGCCCGAATGTGCTGGATCTGCTGGAAAGCGGTCTGGTGGATTACATCATCTCCACCAGCCCCCATGGCCGTGACCCGCACCGCGATTCCGTCAAGTTCCGCCGCAAGGCAACCGAGCTGTCCATCCCGTGCATCACGGCGCTGGATACCGCCCGCATTCTGGTGAATGCCCTGCGCAGCGACCATGACATCAGCGGCATGGAGCTGGTGGATATCGCCACCCTGCACCGCGATGCCGCCAACGGCAAATAACCAAGGGTAAAACAGAAAAACAACCTGGGGCAGCAAAGCCCGGCAGCCGTTGTGCTGCGGGGAGCTTTGCTGCCCTGTTTTTGTGCCGTACAGCAAATGTTTTGCGGCGGTGCCCGTGCGCTATGCACGCGTTCCCGAAAGAAACGCGGGATTGTTGCATCTTTTTGTGAGATATGCCAATTTTTGATTTTTTGGGCTAGGTTTTGGCAGAATCACTTGATTCTGCGCGAAATTTTCCTTATAATAATCAGCGTACTAAAACGTGGGGCAGTTACTTGCCTGATGATAAAATATATGCTTAGGGAGATAACGAGTTATGACCAGATCACAGTTGATTACCAAAGTTGCAAACGATACCGGCATTTCTGCCGTTGAAGTTGAAAAGATCATGGACGGCATTTTCGGCACCATCGGCGATGTGCTGAAGGCTGGTGATAAGGTTACCATTGCAGGCTTTGGCCGTTTTGAAATGCGCGAACGCCAGACCAAGAACTTCACCAACCCCAAGACCAAGGTTACCAGCAGCTGGAACCACCGCTATCCCGGCTTAAGGCAAGCGGCCGCCTGAAGGAAAAGGTTGGCAAGTAATTGCTGAACAGCAGAACATAAACAAAATCAACCGCTCCGGTTTGCCATGCATGGCTGACCGGGGCGGTTTTTAGTTAGGCGTTAGGAAGTAAGAGGGAGGAGTTGATGGGGGCGGCGGTGGGGGAGAGGGCGGGACGAAAAATTAGAAATTAGAAATTAGAAATTAGGAATTAGGAATTTTGGGGGAGGGTGCTGGTTGTGAAGTATGTGCTGAACAATAAAAGTGGCTGCAGGGCGGGATGCCCTCATTCCGCCGGGGTGGAATTTTGCCGATTGTGACAAACGCTGCAAATGATTTGTAGGGGACGATGTTCGCATCGTTCCGCGGGCTTTGGCTTTGCAGCAAACGATAAAAAGTGTGATGTGCCCTGCCATTTCCTGTAGGGCGGGGTCACCTGACCACGTCGCTATCCCCATATAAAACCCTCAAAACGCATGCGCATCGTTCCCAATTTTATAGCCTACCCCCGCCCTCCACAAAAAATCAGCAAAAACTATTGCAATCTGCATAAAGTGCGGTATACTAAAGCAGTAAAATAATATTTACGCAGAGTAGAAACCCGCGCGTAGGCAAAGCGGCAATGGCGCCGCTTTGCCGCAGTGCTGACCAACGGGGAGTGTGGCAGGACGAAGATGCAGGGCAGGGGAAGTGCAATGTGCACGCCGCTGCCGGCACGCGGTGCTGGTTTCGCATCCCACTGCTGCATAAAGGTGTGCAACGGCGGGTGTGGTTGCACACCTGCCCTTTACCCTCCCTTGTGCGGCAACACGCACAATGGAGGTATTTTATTATGCAAAAATCCGTTCAAGTCCGTACCCCGCTGTATGCCGCGGCCTATTGGCAGCAGGCCGCCGATGAGTTTAAGAACATCCGCGTTTTGGCTTTTGCCGGTATGGTCACGGCGCTGGCCATTATTCTGGAAAGCTTCCCCATCTATCTGCTGGGCCAGAGCCTGAAGATCTATTTCAGCTTTGTGGTGGTTTCGCTGGGGTGCGCCTGTTATGGCCCGCTGGTGGGCATGGGCGTTGGTGCGGTCATTGATACGCTGGGCTTTCTGCTTTCCAGCTATGGCGAACCGTATTTCCCCGGCTATCTGATTACGGCCATGTTGTCCGGCCTGATTTACGGCGTTATGCTCTACCAGCGCAAACCCACTATCCCGCGCCTGATCGTGACCCGTCTGCTGATCAATTACGGCAGCAATGTGCTGTTGGGCAGTGTGTGGAAAGCTATGTTGTATGGCAAGGGTTACCTGTATTACCTGAGCACCGGCATGGTCAAGAACACCATCATGATCCCCATTGAAGTTGCCTTGATGTGGCTGGCCCTGAACGCGGCAGAAAAACACGGCCTGGACCGCCGCTACCTTCATCAGCGCTGATGAAACGCAGATTTTTTGTTCAAAAGTCATACTTTACGGCTAAAAGATTGTGCGTTTTGCTGGCAGAACGCAGCCGAAATTTGAAAATTGTTCCGTAATTTACAAACTTTTAACAACGTATTCACAAAGCATTGAAAAATGTCCCTGCCGCGTATACAATAACATATGTGAAAAGAATGTGTCGGATTTCCTGCAAGCATGCAGCAAAACGGCGCATTTTTGGTTTCAGGACCGTGGCTCTGGCTGGCAGCTGCCGCCGGGCCAGACGTAAAAAGAAAAGGAGCACTTACACATGAAAAAATTGTTGGGTATTGTGTTGTCCGCAGCTATGCTGCTCAGCATGGCCGCCTGCGGCAGCACTGCTACATCCAGTGCAGCAGCAGATTCTACCGCTGACGCTGCCACTGCTACCGATGCAGCTGCCAGCGACCTGAAGGTTGGCGTTATCACGATTGGCGACGAGACGGAAGGCTACACTGCTGCGCATATCAACGGCATCAAGGCTGCTGCACAGAAGCTTGGCATGAGCGACAGCCAGATCGTTTGGAAGTACAAGGTTCCCGAAGGTGCTGAGTGCTCTGACGCTGCAGAAGACCTGGTTGGCCAGGGCTGCAACCTTGTTGTTTCCAACTCTTACGGCCACCAGACCTATATCGTAGAAGAAGCTGAAAAGTATCCCGATGTCACTTTTGTTTCCATGACCGGTGATTTTGCTGCCCTGACTGGCCTGGATAACTTCAAGAACGCTTTCACCAATGTTTATGAGAGCCGCTATGTTGCCGGTGTTGTTGCCGGTATGAAGCTGCAGGAACTGGTTGAGTCCGGCACCCTGACCCCGGAGACCCAGCCCAACAGCTTTACCGCTGACGGCAAGGTCAAGATCGGCTATGTCGGCGCTTACAACTATGCTGAGGTTGTTTCCGGCTACACTGCATTCTTCCTGGGCGTGCAGAGCGTTTACCCCAATGTTGCCATGGAAGTTATGTACACCAACTCCTGGTTCGATATCGACAAGGAAGGCGCTGCTGCCGAAGCTCTGATTGCAAACGGCAGCGTGATCATTGGTCAGCATGCTGACTCCACCGGCGCTCCCGCTGCCACCCAGAAGCAGAAGGATGCCGGCAAGATCTGCTACTCTGTCGGTTACAACATCGACATGCTGGAGACCGCTCCCACCGCTGCCCTGACCTCCGCCACCAACGTTTGGGAAGTTTACTATGAATACCTGTTCAAGAGCATGATGGACGGTGAAAACCCGGCTACCAACTGGTCCGAGGGTTACAACGAAGGCGCTGTTGCCATCACTGATCTTGGCCCCGAAGTTGCCGAAGGCACTGCCGAGAAGGTTGCCGAAGTGGAAGCAGCCCTGAAAGATGGTAGCCTGCATGTGTTTGATACCAGCAAGTTCACCGTCAACGGTGAGGCTGTTACCACCGCTCCCATCGACCTGACTTTCTATGATTACTCCACCGGCACCCCGGTTGCTGTGTACCAGGGCGATACCGAGGAAGCCATCACCGATGGTTACTTCTCTGAATCCACCCTGCGCAGCGCTCCGTATTTCTCCCTGCGCATTGACGGCATTACCGAGGATGCAGACCCGGTTGCCTGATCCCACAAACTGAACTGACATGGAGGGAAGCTCTGCCTGTTACTGAACAGAGCTTCCTCTATTGGTGTTTACGGCACCGCATGATGGATTTTTACAGAGAGGAGCATTCCCATGCCGCAGACTGAGTACGCCATCCAGCTGGAACATGTAACCAAAACTTTTGGCCCGGTCATTGCAAACCATGATGTTACCATGAATATCCGCCGCGGGGAGATTTTGTCCCTGCTGGGCGAGAACGGCTCCGGCAAAACAACCCTGATGAATATGATCGCCGGTATCTATTACCCAGACGGCGGGCAGATCATCGTCAACGGCCAGCCGGCAGATATCCGTTCCCCGCGCGATGCCCTTGCCCTTGGTATTGGCATGATTCACCAGCACTTCAAACTGGTGGATGTGTTTACCGCCGTGGAAAACATTGCCCTGAGCATGGACAAAGGCGAAAAATTTGACCTGCGCCGCGTGCGGGACAAAGCCCGTGCTATTTGCGAAAAATACCAGTTTGCGCTGGATCTGGACCAGAAAGTGTACGAGATGAGCGTGAGCCAGAAGCAGACGCTGGAAATCGTAAAGGTGCTGTTCCGCGGTGCGGACATCCTGATCCTGGACGAACCCACCGCCGTGCTGACCCCGCAGGAAACCGGAAAAGCTGTTTGCCGTGATGCGCAACATGAAGGCGGACGGCAAGGCCGTGGTCATCATTACCCACAAGCTGCATGAGGTGCTTTCGGTTTCGGACCGCGTGGCAATTCTGCGCAAGGGCGAATACGTTGGCACGGTGGAAACTGCCACCGCAACGGAATCCAGCCTGACTGAGATGATGGTGGGCCAGAAGGTGGAGCTGAACATCAACCGCACCACGCCGCAGGACCCCACCCGGCGTTTGGCTATCAGCCACCTTTCGGTGCGCAGCCCCGAAGGTACCAACGTGCTGGATGATGTGAGCTTTGATGTGTATGGCGGCGAGATTTTGGGCATTGCCGGTATTTCCGGTAACGGCCAGAAAGAACTGCTGGAAGCCATTGCCGGTTTGCAGCATACCGAATCCGGCTCCGACGTTAAGTTTTTTGCCCCCGGCGAAGAGGACAAGCCGATGGAGCTGCTGGGCAAGAGTCCCAAGGACATCCGCGATGCCGGTGTACACCTGAGCTTTGTGCCGGAGGACCGCCTGGGCATGGGCCTGGTTGGCACCATGGGCATGACGGACAACATGATGCTGAAAAGCTATGGCGAAGGCCGCTCCCCGCTGCTGGACCACCGTGCCCCGCGTGAACTGGCCGAAAAGATCCGCAAGGAGCTTGGCGTGGTTACCCCCGGCCTGAATACCCCCGTTTCCCGCCTGTCCGGCGGCAACGTGCAAAAGGTGCTGGTTGGCCGCGAGCTGGCGGCTTCGCCCATTGTGCTGATGACGGCTTACGCTGTGCGCGGCCTGGACATCAATACATCCTACACCATTTACAACCTGCTGAAATGAGCAGAAAGAAAAAGGTGTTGCCGTGATTTACGTCGGCGAGGACCTGGACGTTCTGCTGGAGCTGTGTGACCGTATTCTGGTGCTGTGCGGCGGCAAAGCCAACGGCATGCTGGATGCCCGCACCACCACCAAGGAAGAAGTTGGCCTGCGCATGACCAACCTTGTACAAAAGGAGGGCAAATGATGAGCAAAACTGCAGCTGAACCGCTTGTGCGTATCTCCAAGCGGGAGGGTGCCACCTTTGTGCAAAAAGTGCTGGTGCGTGCCATTGCTATCCTGCTGGCACTTGTTGTGGATGCGTTCTTCATCTTTTTTGTTACCGGCCTGAACCCCATCAGCGTGTACGGCGTTATGTGGAACGGCACGTTTATGAACACCACCCGTTTCTCTTGGGCGCTGCGTGATCTTTCCAGCCTGCTGTGCATTGCCATTGCACTGGCTCCTGCCTTTAAGATGCGCTTTTGGAACATCGGCGGCGAAGGCCAGGTACTGATCGGCGGCCTGGTCGCGGCGCTCATCATGGTGTATTTTGGCAGCAGCTGCCCGCACCGCTGCTGTTTGCCGCCATGGTCATCGGCAGTGTGCTGGCCGGTGCCATCTGGGCCTTTGTTCCGGCCTGGTTCAAATCCCGCTGGAACACCAACGAAACGCTGTTCACCCTGATGATGAACTACGTTGCCACCAGCATTGTGGCCTGCATGACGAATATCATGCGCGGCCAGGCATCCAGCCTGGGCACCCTGAACAAAGCCACCAAGGCTGGCTGGCTGCCCGTGATCAACGGCCAGCGCTACACCATCAATATTATTGTGGTGCTGGTGCTGACCTTTGCGATGTACGCTTACCTCAAATACTCCAAGCAGGGGTACGAGATCAGCGTTGTGGGCGAGAGTGAAAACACCGCCCGCTATGCCGGCATCAATGTCAGCCGCGTGATGATCCGTACTATGCTGCTGTCCGGTGCCATCTGCGGCCTGTGCGGCTTTTTGGTTGTGGCCGGTAAGGACCAAACGATCTCCACTACCTCGGCAGGCGGCAACGGCTTCACCGCCATTATTGTGGCTTGGCTGGCAAAGTTTAACACCTTCTATATGATGCTGATTTCTTTCCTGCTGATCTTCCTGGACCGCGGCGCTTCGGAAATTGCTTCTGCTTATTCCCTGAACGAATATGCAGCGGATATCATCACCGGCATTATCCTGTTCTTTATCCTGGGCAGCGAATTTTTCATCAACTACCGCCTGGTCTGGCGCGGCCATCATGATGGTAAGGAGGGCAAGTAAGTATGAGCAGTCTGATTGCATGGATCCTGCGTGCCATCCCGTTTGGCACCATCATTATGTACGGCGCTTTGGGCGAGACCCTGACGGAAAAATCTGGAAACCTGAACCTGGGTGTTCCCGGTATCATGTACCTGGGCGGCTTTGCCGGTTTTGCCAGCGCTTATTATTACGAAAAACTCAGCGCCAACCCCAGCGCCTTTGTCTGCGTAATTCTGGCCCTGCTGTGCGCTTTGATCGCATCCGCGCTGGGCGGTCTGATTTATGCGTTTTTGACCATTACCCTGCGCGCCAACCAGAACGTGACGGGCCTTGCACTGACCACTTTTGGCATGGGCGTGGCAAACTTTTTTGGTGTGTTTATCCTGAACGGCGCCAGCTACACCGCGGCACCGCTGGCTTATAAAGCATTCAGTGCCAAGATCCCGGTGCTTTCCGGCCTTGGCGTTGTGGGCGAGGTGCTCTTCTCTTACGGCTTTTTGGCTTATGCGGCCATTGTGCTGGCAGTTGTGCTGCACTGGTTCTTTACCCGCACCCGCGCGGGCCTGAACCTGCGCGCGGTTGGCGAAAACCCCGCCACTGCCGATGCCGCCGGCATTAACGTTACGCTGTATAAATATGTGGCTACCTGCACGGGTGCTGCCATCTGTGGTGTGGGTGGTTTGTATTATGTTCTGGATTATAACCAGGGCATCTGGGCAACCACCGGCCAGATCGAAGCCTTGGGCTGGCTGGCTGTAGCGCTGGTCATCTTTACCACCTGGAAGCCGCTGAACGCCATTTGGGGCGCTTACCTGTTTGGCGTGCTGTACTGGCTGTATCAGTTCCTGCCCAGCCTGCTTGGCGTTACTGTTGCCAGCTATATGACTGACTGATCCAGATGCTGCCGTATGTGGTTACCATCGTGGTGTTGATCGTGGTCAGCCTGCGCAAAAAGAAGGAAAACCAGCCCCCGGAGCATCTGGGCCTTTCCTACTTCCGCGAGGAGCGGTAAAAAATATTTTTGCAGAATTCGCAAAAAATTGCTCATTTTGTATCAAAGCCTCGTTTCCTATTGGAAATGGGGCTTTTTTGTTTTTGGGGGAAGGGCAAGGGGATTGGCGGATTTCGGAGAGTGATATCCGGCATGGCCCATCACACATTTTTAATTTGACTGTGTGGCCGGGGGAGTTCATTGCTATTGTGGGTGAATCCGGCTCCGGCAAAAGTACCTGATGAATATTATCGGCGTGCTGGACAAGCCGACCTCTGGCGAGTATACGCTGGACGGGGTGGATATCCATAAAGCAGACGATGACGAACTGGCGGGCATTGATCCATTGTGCTGTGCGCTATTGGCGGCGTCATCGGTGTGGGGCTGGGCATCGGCTTGGTTCTGTGCTCAGCCAGGTCATGGGCTATTCGGCCAGACCCAGCGTGGCGGCCATCATCATTGCCGTGGCGTTCAGCATGGCCATCGGCGTGTTCTTTGGCTATTACCCCGCCAAAAAGGCCGCCAAGATGGACCCCATCGACGCCCTGCGGTACGAATAAGGGTACCGTTTGTTATTTGCTTATCAGCGCAAAATTGGACCGCATACAGCAAAAATGCTCCCGTTGCACGGGGGCATTTTTTGTGGTATACTTCTGCCTGAATGATAAAAATTGGGGCAGTTTTTGCCCTGGGGTGTATCTGAAAAGTCAAAAGTACAGTCTGTTTCGGCAGTTACAGCCGGATTTTGCGCTTGCAAAATGCGGCATCTTCTTTTCTTTCAGATACACACCTTAGAGCGGAGAGGAAAGAAGGAAGGTCTGACAATGCAGACACAACAAAAACTATTTACCAACCGTATGCTGCTAACACTATTGTGGCCGCTGGTGGTGGAGCAGGCGCTGAACGTGCTGGTGGGCATGTCCGATACCGTGATGGTATCCAGCGTAGGCGAAGCCGCCATTTCCGGTGTTTCGCTGGTGGATATGATCAACTACCTGATCCTGAATATTTTTGCCGCGCTGGCCACCGGCGGCGCGGTTATCACCAGCCAGTTCCTGGGGAGCCAAAAAGCCGGGGGAAGCCTCCCGCAGCGCGGGGCAGCTGGTTACTTAAGCTCTATCCTGGGTACGGCTGTCATGGCGCTCTGCCTGCTGCTGCGCGGGCCCATGCTGCGGCTGTTCTTTGGCAGCATTGCGGACGATGTGTTCCAGGCAGCCATGATCTACTTTACCATCACGGCAATCTCTTACCCGTTTTTGGCGCTGTACAACGCGGGCGCGGCCATCTTCCGCTCCGTCGGCAACAGCGAGGTATCCATGCGGGTATCCGTTGTCATGAACATTACCAATATTGTGGGCAATGCGTTCTGCATCTTTGTGCTGCGCATGGGGGTTGCCGGTGTTGCGGTGCCCACGCTGGTTTCCCGCGTGCTGGGCGCTGTCATCATCCTGAAACTGACCACCCGGCATGATAATGTCGCCCGCGTTACCTGGGATGGCGTCAAGCACCTGCAGCCCCAGATGGCAAAGAACATTTTGTATATCGGCATCCCCTCCGCGCTGGAAAACAGCCTGTTCCAGCTGGGGCGTGTGCTGGTCGTCAGTATGATCTCTTTGTTCGGCACGGTGCATATTTCCGCCAATGCGGTGGCCAACAACCTGGACGGCATGGGCTGCATTGTGGGCCAGGCCATCGGCCTTGCATGATCACTGTGGTGGGGCGCTGTGTGGGCGCCCAACAGCTGGACCAGGCCAGCTACTTTACCAAAAAGCTGCTGCTGTGGGATTACATTGCCCAGGGCGCTACCAATGCACTGATTTTGATCTTCCTGAACCCGCTGCTCAGCGTGTACACCCTTTCGGATGAACCCGCCACCTGGCCTGGCTGCTGGTTATGATCCATGCAGGCAGCGCCATCTTCCTGTGGCCGGCGGGCTTTGTTCTGCCCAACGCCCTGCGTGCAGCCAATGATGTGCGCTTTACCATGCTTACTTCCATTCTGTCCATGGGAATCTGGCGTCTGGCGTTCTCTTACATCCTGTGCGTTCAGATGGGTATGGGTGCTGTCGGCGTCTGGATCGCCATGGTGGTGGACTGGGTGTGCCGCGTGACCTGCTTTGTGGTCCGCTTTGTATCTGGTGCGTGGAAGAAAAAATGTGTGGCAAAATAATAGGAGGAACCCCCGATGAAACTTATCAGTGGAATGTGAACGGCCTGCGCGCCTGCTTGAAAAAAAGGCTTTGAGGATACTTCAACCAGCTGGATGCGGATGTGTTCTGCATTCAGGAAACCAAAATGCAGCCCGGCCAGGCGGATTTTGCCCCCGAAGGCTATACCGAATACATCAACAGCGCTGAGAAAAAGGGCTATTCCGGCACGCTGATCTATACCCGCGTAAAGCCCCTGAACGCCTGGAACGGCATTGGGTGGAAGCCCACAGCACGAAGGCCGTGCCATCACACTGGAATTTGAGGACTACTACCTCGTCAATGTCTATGTACCCAACTCCCAAAACGAGCTGGCCCGCATTGACTACCGCATGCAGTGGGAGGACGACTTGCGCGCCTACCTGAAAGACCTGGACAGCAAAAAGCCGGTGATCCTGTGCGGAGATTTGAACGTGGCCCATGAGGATATCGACCTGAAGAACCCCGGCCCCAACCGCGGTGCTGCGGGCTTTTCGGACCAGGAGCGCGGCAAGCTGAACGAGCTGCTGGCTGCTGGCTTTACCGATAGCTTCCGCTACCTGTACCCTGATGCCACCGGCATGTACAGCTGGTGGAGCATGCGGTTCCGCGCAAGAGAGAGGAACGCAGGCTGGCGCATTGACTATTTCCTGGTATCGGACCGGCTGGCCCCACAGATCAAAAAGGCCGAGATTTTGATGGATGTGCAGGGCAGCGACCATTGCCCGGTGCTGCTGGAACTGTAAAGCTGCAAAACGTCCAAGAAATATTCGGTGTGTCGAAAAAACTGTGCCTTTCTTTTGCAGAGCATGTGGGTATAAAACATGTAGGGGACGATGCTTCGCATCGTCCCGCATGTCGGACCTTGCCATATATTCCATCACATCATTCTCCGCAAGGCATCGGGCGCACAATGCGCCCCCTATGAAGACCTTTTCGACAATCTGAAATTTTCATAATTTTTTCAAAAATATCTGCTCCCGCTGCAAAATACCGGGAGCATTTTTCGTATTAGTATACAGAAGCGCTTCCAACAAAGAAAGCGCGCCGGCAGATGAATGCGAAAGGAGGTGTGGGGCACTGAACCAAACAGATTTTACCCAGCTGATGCAGCAATACCAAAAACTGGTTTATACCGTTTGTTTGCAGTTTGTCCACAACCCCCACACCGCCGAGGATCTGACCCAGGATACCTTCCTTTCGGCATGGTCGTCCATTGACCGGTGCGAGCCCCAATATTATAAGCAATGGCTGGTGCGTGTGGCGGCCAACAAATGCAAGGACCACCTGAAAAGCTCCTGGGCGCGCAGGGTGGAGGCACAATCCGACGAAACGATGCCGGAAC
>ENA-OQHY01000962-OQHY01000962.1-human-gut-metagenome-genome-assembly--contig:-NODE-962-length-13907-cov-1.535631_pt1 | contig 13907 bp, 19 predicted proteins | sample MGYA00242570_ERZ504733 | MGnify/ENA primary metagenome ERZ504733 (study PRJEB26092, sample SAMD00036219) | human gut metagenome | host: Homo sapiens | study: EMG produced TPA metagenomics assembly of...
AAAACGATAGATGGACTGGTCATCATCACCAACCACACAGAGATTCTTGTATTTCTCAGCAAGAAGACTTACAAATTTAAACTGGGCAGTATTGGTATCCTGATACTCATCCACCATAATATATTTGGATCCAAGAGAGACCGTAACGACACAGGCGGCGGATATCCACTTGAAATTGCTGCCTGGAACAGATGGGCACTGGCGTTGTCTATGGCGCAGGTGATCATAGAAGAAGGTCTGTATGATAAAGAATTTGTAGAAACATATGTATATGGTTTTGAGGAGTATCAGGCATATGTGAATCAGTTTCCGCCGGAAAAAGCAGAGAAGATCACCGGTGTAGATAAAGAACTGATCCGTGAGGCTGCCAGAATGTATGCATCTAACGGGCCGGCAGGCATAATGTTTTCAGCGTCGCCGGTTGTACATAATATTAACGGAATGCAGAATTACCGGGCAGTGATGTGTCTGATCGCACTTACCGGCAATTATGATATCCCGGGCGCAATCCGTCAAGACCGGGTCCGGTGTCTCCTTGCAATGAATACGGAAAAGTAAAACGGCTGGATACGATAGAAGCCATCGGTGAGAAAGATTTTCCGGCATGGTTTGATCTCCCGTGTGAGGAAGCGCAGTGTACAAGAATTGCAGATTATATTCTGAAGGAAGAACCATATCCGCTGAAAGCTGTGGTGGGATTCGGCCTGAACCACAGAATGTGGCCGGAACCGGAATATTTTCAGAAGGCGTTAGAAGCGTTGGATTTTTATGTGAATGTAGATCTGTTTTTTTCAGATTCAAGCAAGATGGCAGACCTGGTTCTTCCGGCAGCGTCTTCTTTTGAACGAGATGTTGTGCTGAATGGACGGGGAGGAATGTTCTTCCTGTCAGAAAAAGCAATCGAACCGGTCGGAGAGGCGAAGAATGATATTGAGATCATGATCGGCATGCTTCGTGCCATGCAGTTACATGATGAAGCATTGGAACATGGCTATGAGAAATATATGGAATATATTCTGGAGCCATCCGGTGTCACACTGGAGGAATTGCGGGCGCATCCGGAAGGGGTAAAAGGACGTGTGATCATTCCGCCGGCATTTAAGAGATATGAAAAAGAAGGCTTTCATACACCATCCGGTAAGGTGGAATTTGTATCACAGATACTCGAACGTTACAAAGACAGCCACGGATATTCCGGACTTCCGGAATACAGAGATTTCCGTGAGGTGTCAGGCATGGACAGGGAAGCATATCCACTGATTCTGAATACCGGTTCCAGAAAACCACAGCTTTTCCATGCAAGAACATACCGGGTACCGTGGCTTGCAGGACTTGAAAAGGCAACACTGGTAGAAATCCATCCGGAAGATGCGAAAAGTATGGTATTGCAGATGGTGACATGGTGAGGGTATCTTCCCCGGTGGGAAGTATCTGCGGAATTGCGGCGGTTTACCTGAACAGCCAGCCGGGAATTGTACACGTCTATCATGGCAATGCAAAGGGAGAGGCAAATGATCTGATAGACAGAAATTATCTGGATCCAATTTCAGGATTCCCGGGATATAAAAGTTATTTCTGTAAAATCGAGAAAGAAAAAGGCGAGGTGAAGGCATGAGTTACCGATTAAAATTTGATCCGGATAAATGTGTCGGCTGTTATGCCTGTCATATACCTGCCTGGATGCACACCATGATGTGGAAGATGTAGATGCAAAGAGCCATCGGACGGTCAAAAAGGTAGTGAAAAATCAGTTTGAAAAGAATATCTGTCCGGGCTGTGATCACTGCGGTATCTGTATCAAAGCCTGTCCGGTGCAGGCAATTTACAAAGATCCGAAGACTGGATTTGTACTGACAGACAAAGAAAAATGTATTGGATGTCATGCCTGCGAAAAGGTCTGCCCGAAAGACGTGATCCATTTTGACAAGGACGGAAAAATGGAAAAGTGTGACGGGTGTATTGAAAGAATCAGGGAAGGGCGGGAACCTGCCTGCGTCAGAGTCTGTTTTCCCGGTGCGATCACACTGGAATAAAGACGAATAGATAAAAAGGTGAGACTGATAAAAGTAAGAATAGATGAAACTGGATAAAGCTAAGTAAAGAGAGATAAGGATAAAGGCGTATGTTAAAAATCAAGGAATATGTGAAGGCAGAGAGTCTGGAACAGGCATATGAACTGAACCAGAAGAGGAACGAACTGCATTCTGGGCGGCATGTTGTGGCTTAAGATGTCGAACCGGAATGTACAGAAAGCGATTGATCTGTCCGGACTTGGTCTGAATCAGATCGAAGAGACAGAAGAAGAATTCCGGATCGGATGTATGACGACACTCCGTGAACTGGAATGTCATGAAAGATTGAACCAGTGGTGTGAAGGCGCAGTAAAAGATGCGGTCAGTGATATTGTCGGCGTACAGTTCCGGAACCTTGCAACGATTGGTGGAAGTATATTCGGACGCTATGGATTTTCGGATGTACTGACGGTGTTTCTTGCAATGGACAGTTACGTAGAACTGTATAAAGGAGGGATTGTTCCATTACAGGAATTTGCGCAGATGAAAAGAGACAATGACATTTTAGTCAGAGTCATTGTAAAAAAGGATCAGAGAAATATGGTCTATCTGGCACATAGAAATTCCAAGACAGATTTTCCGGTATTGACATGTGCGGTTTCAGTAAATGCTGAAATGGATGCGTATGTATCGGTGCAAGACCGCAGAAGGCGGTCCGACTGGAACTGACAGAAGCAGTCAGAGAAAAAGTATGGAGCGGTGTCTGTACTGAAGAAGAGATGAAGAAAGAGGCAGAATGCATTGCTTCACAGGTGAAGACGGACAGTAATATGCGCGCCGGCAAAGAATACAGAAGCCGTCTGGCATATGTTCTGATCCACAGGACATTGGAAGCACTGAATACAAAAGGAGGAGATCAGTAGGATATGAAAGTAAAGATTCTTTTAAATGGGACAATGAGAGAAGCGGAAATATCCAGCGATCAGCTTCTGATCGATTTTGTCAGAGATCATGGATGCTATAGTGTAAAACGTGGATGTGAGACGTCGAACTGCGGCCTGTGTACAGTGTTTGTAGATGATAAACCGGTATTATCCTGTTCGATGCTGACAGCCAGAGTCGACGGATGCAAGGTAGATACGTTAGAAGGACTTCAGGAAGAAGCAAAAGAATTCGGTGCATTTGTTGCAGATCAGGGTGCAGAACAGTGCGGTTTCTGCAATCCGGGAATGATCATGAATGCAATTGCCATGTTCCGCGAGAATCCGGAGCCGACAAGAGAAGAGATCAAGGCATATCTTGCGGAAATCTTTGCAGATGTTCCGGATATGAAGGACAGCTTCGTGCAATGGAAGCATTTATCGAATACAGAAAGAAAGGAGAAAGATCATGAAAGCAGTCGGACAACCGATAAGAAAAAAAGACGCAATGGCACTGGTGACAGGAAAACCGGTATTCATGGATGATCTTGCTCCAAAGGACTGCCTGATCGTAAAGGTACTCCGAAGCCCGCATGCCAATGCGATCGTAAAATCAGTAAAGACAGATGTGGCAAAAAGGGTGCCGGGAATTGAAGACGTTTACACATGGAAGATGTGCCGCAGGAAAGATTTACAACAGCAGGACAGACCTACCCGGAGTTCAGCCATATGACCGGCTGATCCTGGACCGGCATGTCAGATATGTGGGAGATCCGGTGGCAATCGTTGCAGGTGAGAATGAGGCATGTGTGGATAAAGCGTTAAAGATGCTGAAGGTGGAATACGAAGTGCTTCCGGCAGTTCTGGATTTTCATATGGCAAAAGATGGTGATGTTCTGGTACATCCGGAAGATAACTGGAAAGCACTCTGCAAGGTAGGCGCCGATAATAAGAGAAATCTCTGTGCAAGCGATTCTACGGAAGACGGAGATGTGGATGCAGTGCTGGCAGATTGTGATGAGGTCGTAGAAGGAACTTATCACGTCAGGGCTGCACAGCAGGCCATGATGGAGACATTCCGTACCACTTGCTTTATGGATGCTTACGGAAGACTGAATATTTTAAGTTCCACGCAGATCGTATATCATGTAAGACGAATCATTTCCAATGCACTTGGAATTCCGAAATCCAGGATCCGTGTCAGTAAGCCAAGGATCGGAGGAGGATTTGGTGCAAAACAGTCGGTTGTGGCTGAATTATTCCCAGCATTTGTTACGTGGAAGACCGGGAAAGCATCGAAGATGATCTTTACGAGAGAAGAATCACAGATTGCATCGTCTCCAAGACATGAGATGGAAGTTCATGTACGTCTTGGTGCATCCAGAGAAGGAAAAATCCGTGCGATTGATGTGTATACACTGTCAAATACAGGGGCATATGGAGATCACGGTCCGACAACAGTCGGATTATCGGGACACAAATCCATTCCTTTATATAGTTCTGCAGAAGCACACCGTTTTGCATATGATGTTGTCTATACAAATCACATGGCAGCAGGAGCATATCGTGGATATGGAGCAACACAGGGAATCTTTGCGGTGGAATCTGCGGTAAATGAGATGGCGCAGAGACTTCATATGGATCCTGTGGAGATCCGTCTTAAGAACATGGTAAGAGAAGGCGACGTTATGCCTGCATATTACGGTGAGACGGCGAAGAGCTGTGCACTTGACCGTTGCCTTGAACGGACTGCGGAGCTGATCGGATGGAAAGATAAATATCCATACAAAGATATGGGAAACGGCAAAGTCAGAAGTGTGGGAATCGCAATGGCTATGCAGGGTTCCGGAATCTCCGGTGTCGATGTAGGATCTGCAACCATTAAGATGAATGATGATGGATTCTATACTCTGATGATCGCAGCGGCAGATATGGGTACCGGATGTGATACGATCCTTGCACAGATGGCGGCAGAATGCTGGATTGTCCGGTGGAAAATATAGAAGTCCTCGGAGCAGATACGGATTCGTCTCCATACGATTCGGGATCTTATGCGTCAAGTACGACATATGTAACAGGAAAAGCGGTAGAAAAAGCCTGCCAGAAACTGATCGCCAGAATTCTTGAGATTGCATCCGGTATGCTGGATGCACCGGTGGAAGAACTGGAATTTGCAAGCGACCGTGTAGAATGGCCAAAAGCACGGAAGTCTGTATCACTGATAGATATTGGTACGAAATCAATGTGTGGAAATGGCTGTGCACTGGAAGCAACAGAAAGTAACAGTTCACCGACATCACCGCCGCCATTCATGGCAGGAGCTGTGGAGATTGAACTGGACAAAGAGACCGGTCATGTGGAGATATTGGATTATAAAGCGGTTGTGGACTGCGGAACAGTAGTGAATCCAAATCTTGCAAGAGTACAGACCGAGGGTGGTCTGGTACAGGGAATTGGCATGACGCTTTATGAGAACATCCAGTACAATGACAAAGGAACCATGTTGAATAATTCTTTCATGCAGTACAAGATCCCGTCCAGAAGAGATATGGGAAACATCCAGGTGGAATTTGAAAGCAGTTTTGAGCCGACGGGACCGTTCGGAGCAAAATCCATCGGAGAAATCGTAATTAATACTCCTGCACCGGCACTTGCACATGCAATTGCCAATGCGACAGGAATCTGGTTTAAGGAACTTCCGATTACCAGTGAGCAGATTGCAATGGGAGTTTTTGAGAAGGAAGATATAAAATAGATCATATATTAAAAAATATATGTATAAATGACTTGCAATCAGAACGAAAAGTCATTACAATATGGGGTAACGTTTAGAAAAATATGTGGAGGCCGCTAAGATGCAGTTATTAAAAGACAGAATCCGCAAGGATGGAAAGATAAAAGAAGGCAATGTCTTAAAGGTGGACAGCTTTCTCAATCATCAGATGGATGTAAAGCTATTTCAGGAAATCGGGAAGGAATTCAAGAGAAGATTTGAAGGTGAGGAGATTACGAAGATTCTTACGATCGAAGCTTCTGGGATCGGAATCGCATGTGTTGCGGCTGAAGTATTTGATGTACCGGTTGTATTTGCAAAGAAGACACAGACAAAGAATATTGCAGGGGATGTATATACAACAAAGGTAGAATCATTCACACACGGAAGAGTTTATGATATTATCGTTTCCAGAGAATTTCTTGGAAAAGGAGATAAGGTTCTTCTGATTGATGATTTCCTTGCTAACGGGAAAGCACTGGAGGGACTGGCAGAACTGGTTAAAAAGTCAGGAGCCGAGCTGGTCGGAGCTGGTGTTGTGATCGAGAAAGGATTTCAGGTTGGTGGAGATATCATCCGCTCCAAAGGAATTCATCTGGAGTCGCTGGCAATCGTAGAAAGTATGGATGAGAAGACAGGGGAAGTCGTTTTCCGTAATTAACAGCTAAAATTCAAAGGATTTTTTAAGGGAATGTGAGGGTTTCATATTCCCTTTTTTTTATTCCTATGCTATACTTTATGATAAGTATGTGAATGCATAAAGAGAACTTATAGTAAGGAGTAAGAACTTATGAAAAGAAGTATTGTTAAAACTCAGCGGGGAAGCTCTACGCAGGCGATAAAAAGACAGGATTTGATGAAGCTACCTGTATGGGTGTTGCAAAACAGGTAAAGCAGCTTGTAGATGATGGGGTACAGGTTGCGATTGTAACAGGTGGTGGTAACTTCTGGAGAGGAAGAACCAGCGAGACGATAGACCGTGTTAAAGCAGACCAGATCGGGATGCTGGCAACAGTTATGAACTGTATTTATGTATCTGATATTTTCCGTTATGCAGGAATGAAGACAGAAGTATTTACACCATTTGTGTGTGGCGCATTTACTACATTGTTTTCTAAAGATGCGGCAGTAGAAGCACTGAATGAAGGAAAAGTTGTGTTCTTCGCAGGCGGAACAGGACATCCATATTTCTCGACAGATACTGGTGCGGTTTTAAGAGCAATTGAGATTGAAGCAGATGCTATGCTTCTTGCAAAAGCAATTGACGGGATTTATGACAGCGATCCGAAGGTTAATCCGGAAGCAAAGAAATATGACGAGATTTCTATTCAGGAAATTATTGATAAGAAGCTGATGGCTGTAGACCTGACAGCATCTATTATGTGTCTGGAGAATAAGATGCCGATGCTGGTATTCGGACTGAATGAAGAGAACAGCATTGTTGAGACGATGAAGGGAACATTTACAGGAACAAAAGTAACAGTATAAGTATTATTATGGATTATTGCGATAAAAGGAGATCACGCTATGAATGAAAGATTAAAAACATTTGAGGAAAAGATGAAAAAACAATTGGAAATCTGGACGGAGAACTTTCAGCAATCCGTGCAGGACGTGCGAATCCAAATGTGTTAAATAAAATTGTAGTAGACTATTATGGAACACCGACACCAATCCAGCAGGTGGCTAACGTATCTGTACCGGAAGCGCGTATGATCCAGATCCAGCCATGGGAGAAAAGCATGGTAAGAGAGATCGAGAAAGCAATTATGACTTCTGATCTCGGAATCAATCCTACCAATGACGGAACAACTGTACGTCTTCTCTTCCCGGAACTTACAGAGGATCGTAGAAAAGAACTGGTTAAAGATGTTAAGAAAAAAGGGGAAGCTGCAAAAGTTGCAATCCGTAACATCCGTCGTGACGGAATTGATGCAGCTAAGAAATTAAAAGGAACAGATGTCTCAGAAGATGAGATCAAGGACATGGAAGATGATCTGCAGAAACTGACAGATAAATATGTAAAAGAAGTGGATAAAGCTGTAGAATCAAAATCAAAAGAGGTTATGACAGTATAAGATCTGCAACAGATAAAAAGGCATAGAATAAGAAGGGGATAAGATCCAGAGAATCTGGAACTGTCCCCTCTGTTCTTGTATGACTGAAGAGCACTAAAAAGTTTTTTGATTACATAAGTTCGAATGTGTTAGTAGGAGGAAATAATCATATGAATGTACCAAAGCATGTTGCAATCATATTGGATGGAAATGGCCGTTGGGCTAAGGCAAAGGGAATGCCCCGGAATTATGGTCACGCACAGGGCAGTAAGAATGTAGAGCGTATCTGTGAGGAAGCATGGAGAATGGGGATTAAGTACTTGACTGTCTATGCATTTTTCTACAGAAAACTGGAACCGTCCGGATGATGAAGTCAATGCATTGATGAAGCTTTTACGTAATTATATGAAGACATGTCTGAAGACAGCAGCAAAGAATGATATGAAGGTTCGTGTGATTGGAGATATCACCAGACTGGATGAAGATATTCAGAAGAGAATTCTGGAACTGGAAGAGGCAACGAAGAATAATAGCGGTCTGAATTTCCAGATTGCGATCAATTATGGAAGCCGTGATGAGATGGTCCGTGCAATCCGGAAGCTTGCAAAGGATTGTATAGATGGAAAAGTGAATCCGGAAGAGATTGAAGAACAGACATTTGAACAATATCTGGATACAAAGGGAATTCCGGATCCTGATCTGATGATCCGCACAAGCGGGGAACTCAGACTTTCCAACTATCTGTTATGGCAGCTGGCATATACAGAGTTTTATTTTACAGATGTTCCATGGCCGGATTTCAGTAAAGAAGAACTGGAAAAGGCGATTGAACAGTATAATCACCGCGACAGACGTTACGGCGGTGTGAAGGAGGAAGAAGAACAGAAATGTTTAAGACAAGATTATTAAGTGGGATTGTTCTGGTCATTTATCTTAATAGCAACAGTTGGAACCGGTGGCGGATTGTTGTTCGGTTTTCTGGCACTGATCAGTCTGATCGGATTGTCGGAACTTATAAAGTTGTGGATGTGCAAGAGCAAAGATTATTAGGTTTTACCGGTTATCTGGCAGCCGTTGTATATTACGGAATCTTTATATACCGGACAGATGCAGTATGTGACATTTCTTACGATTGTATTTCTGGTCGTACTGATGGCGGTATATGTATTTTCATTTCCGGTATTTAAAGCAGAGCAGGTGATGACGGTATTCTTTGGTGTATTTTATGTTGCAGTGATGCTGTCTTATGTATACCAGACAAGAATGCTGGATGACGGAGCTGTTGCAGTATGGCTTATCTTTTTGAGCTCCTGGGGATGCGACACTTGCGCGTACTGCGTAGGTATGCTTCTTGGAAAGCATAAGATGGCACCGAAGTTAAGCCCGAAGAAATCTGTAGAAGGTGGAATCGGTGGAATCGTAGGAGCAGCTCTTCTTGGGGCAATCTTTGCTCTTGCAGCGAATAAGATTACAGGAGCAGGTGTGAATCCGGGACAGTATGCAATTATCTGTGGAGTTGGAGGAATGATCTCACAGATTGGTGATCTTGCAGCTTCTGCGATCAAACGTAATCATGACATTAAAGATTATGGAAAACTGATTCCGGGACATGGCGGAATTCTTGACAGATTTGACAGTGTTATCTTTACGGCGCCATCATTTATTATCTTGCAACATTTCTTGCAGGCAGATTGTAGGAGGTTCATATGAAAAAGATAGCAATTTTAGGTTCCACTGGTTCTATCGGGACACAGACGCTGGAAGTGGTCAGAGAGAACGGTGATATTGAAGTGCTTGGACTGGCAGCCGGAAGTAATATTAAGATGCTGGAAGAACAGATCCGTGAATTCCATCCGCAGATCGTGGCTGTATGGTCAGAAGAAAAAGCAGAGGAATTACGTGTGAATGTAGCAGATACGGACACGCAGATCGTGGCAGGCATGGATGGACTTCTGGAAGTCGCAACCATGAATGATACAGAGATTCTTGTGACAGCGGTTGTCGGTATGATCGGTATCCGTCCTACAATTGAAGCAATCAAGGCAGGAAAAGATATTGCGCTTGCCAATAAAGAGACGTTGGTAACGGCAGGACATATCATTATGCCGCTGGCAAAAAGATGGGAGTATCGATTCTCCCGGTAGACAGTGAGCATAGCGCCATTTTCCAGTCATTACAGGGCAATCGTCACGGGGCAGTTCATAAGATTCTTCTGACCGCATCCGGCGGTCCGTTCCGTGGGAAAAAATCAGAAGACTGATGGAAATCAAGGTGGAAGATGCATTGAAGCATCCAAACTGGTCAATGGGACGTAAGATCACAATTGATTCCTCTACAATGGTCAACAAAGGTCTCGAAGTCATCGAAGCCAAATGGTTATTTGATGTAGATGTGGATCGGGTGCAGGTTGTAGTACAGCCACAGAGTATTATTCATTCTATGGTAGAGTATGTAGATGGTGCGATCATTGCAGAGCTTGGAACACCGGATATGAAGCTTCCAATCCAGTATGCATTATATTATCCGGAGAGAAGATTCCTCCCGGGGGACAGAGTAGACTTCTGGACATTGGGAAAACTGGAATTTGAGAAGCCGGATACAGATACATTCTATGGACTGGAGCTTGCATACGAAGCAGGAAGAAAGGGCGGAAGCTTCCGACTGTATTCAATGCAGCAAATGAACTTGCGGTAAGCAAGTTCCTGAACAGAGAAATCAAGTATCTGGAGATCACGGAGATCATCGAAGACTGTATGAAGGCACACAAAAATATTGAAAATCCAACATTGGAACAGATTCTGGAGACAGAAGCAGCGACCTATGAAAGAATCAACAGCAGGAGGTAATTAGAAATTTGGGAATTATATTAGCAATCTTGTTATTCAGCTTCATCGTATTTTTTCATGAGCTGGGGCATTTCTTACTGGCGAAGAAAAATTGGAATTGATGTAGATGAGTTTGCTATAGGAATGGGACCGGCAATTTATTCAAAAGAATATAAAGGGACCAGATAGCCCGTACGTATCCTTCCAATCGGAGGATTCTGTGCGATGGGGGAAGATGAAGAGGCGAATGATTCGCCGAACAACTTTAATAATAAATCCGTATGGGCGCGAATCTCAGTCATAGCGGCAGGGCCTGTGTTTAACTTTATTCTGGCTTTTATCTTTGCAGTGATCATAACGGCAATGGTTGGTTACGATAAGCCGGTAATCGGGGCAGTGGAATCCGGATATCCGGCAGCGGAAGCTGGTTTGAAAAAGGTGACGAGATCGTGCAGATGGGGAATAAAAAGATCCACATTTTCCGTGAAGTCAGTTTTTATAATCAGTTTCACTCTGATGAAGACGTGGTTGTCACTGTGCTGAGAAACGGAAAAGAAAAGACTGTTACACTGACTCCGAAGATGGACAAAGAACTGGGATATAAGAGACTCGGAATCGGCAGTTCCGGTTATACCAAAGCCAATGCACTGACGGCGGTCAAATATGGCGGCTATGAAGTGAAATTCTGGATCTGCACGACACTGGACAGTCTGAAGATGTTAGTGACCAGACAGATCGGAGTGAACGAACTTTCCGGACCGGTCGGAATTGTTAATACGGTAGATACCACCTATAAGCAGAGCCGTTCCTATGGTCTGTTTGTCGTCATTGTAGAGATGCTGAATCTGGCAATTCTGCTGTCGGCGAACCTTGGTGTGATGAACCTTCTGCCGCTTCCGGCACTGGATGGGGGACGACTGGTATTCCTGATCATCGAAGCAATCAGAGGAAAGCGTGTGCCGCCGGAGAAAGAAGGGTATGTACATTTCGCAGGGATCGTGCTGTTGATGGCGCTTATGGTGTTTGTGATGTTTAATGATGTGCATCGGATATTCTTTGGGGGATAGAAGAAATAGGTATTATTTTTGAACAAAAGGCATGTGAAAAATGAAAGGTCATTTTTTCCATGCCTTTTTAAAGCATTCGTTGATATAGAATTCAAAGTTAGCATTTTCCCATGTGGGGAAATGGTTGTCAGTTCAATTCCGCAATCCGCGATACCCCCACATATATCTCCGATATCTTATACCAGGTCGTATAATCCACTTCTCCGGTCTGAGGCAGTCCAAAGACTTTTTGAAATACCCGGACAGCTTCGGCAGTTGCCGGTCCATAGATACCGTCAGCAGTGATCTTTGGAATAGCCGGATAGCACCTGCAATCACATTTAACTGCTCCTGCATCTGCCGGACTTTGTTGCCGGATGAGCCAATCTTCAGAGTATAACCAGGCCAGGAGGACGGAATGCCGGAGATGGCTTCGGCGGTGTTGATGTACATATCGTCACCGTAGTAATAGCGGAGGATTTCGATAGGGGAGTAGCTGATCGCCTAATGATTTGGATCCCCATTGTGTCATCCAGTTCGGACACTGCACCTGCCGCCCGTCACAATACTGTGTCAGTATCGGCTGCTTCACATTCGGTCTGGAAAGATAATCGGCAAACAACTCATCGACGATCACAGAGATTGTATCATAGATATTCCGTTCAGGAATCCATTTATGGTCAAAAGCGGTAGATGAGGTAATCGTGAAATCATATCCTTTGTTCCGGTACCATTCTGTATACACACGGTTCAGTGTAAAGGACATGATCGCCAGAACATTTGCCCGGATTGTATCTTCAGGCAGGTAGCATAGATTTCGCTGGAAGCCACATTTTTGATATAGTCTTTATACTTTACGTAATAATTTCTTGCAGTAGAATCCCGCGGGCTTCCATCGTGGACAACAATATATTCAGGAACGACGACACGACTTAAGACAATCTCACCGGATTCAATGGTTGGCTTGATCTCATCCTCTGGAATCTTGGGCGGGTATGTGGCATATAATGTATGAGCGGGTATGACGAATATAGATTCATTTTCTTCCTGGTTATCGACGGGTTTCATGCTGACATTCTGCAGGGCTGTTACGTGGGCAGAATCTCTGCTCCGGCAATGCTGACGGATTCATATCCGGCAGCAGATATTTGTAAGGTGTATTCTGAATACGGCTGAATCTCATTTTCAGGGTCCAGGCTGTATTCCAGCGGTGGTGCGGCGAGATCGATTATATCGGTCTGTCCGGAACTGTCGGTAGTAAGCTGCTCTAAAGGAGTTTCCGGGATACCGGTGTAGGAGATGGAAATCCGGGCTCCCTGAATCGGATATGCAGTGATGTCGGAGACAAGATTGATCTGCAGACGGCCTTTATCAGGAGTATCCTGAGTGGTTGGAGTCGCTCCATTCATAATAATAGGACCTCTTTTAAGACTCTGTTACTGACAGAGTATGCAAAAGTAAGAAAAATGTGAGAATTGCGGAAAGAGAAAGAAACCGGTATAATAAAGTATTCCTACATTATGCAGGAAATCATAAGAATGATAGAAACAGGAGCGAAAAACAGAGCATGAAAAGAAGACATTTGCGAATATATAGAAAAAGAAGAAAAAACCAATAGACTTCTAGGGAAACTCCTCATTTTTCCACACAAACTCCTGATTTCATCTGGCGCAAAAGAACAGAAAAGCAGAAATTGATATAGAACAAAAAGTGAATGTCGGAGCAAGTAAAATGCTGGTCAGGCATTTTCTACGCCGCTGACTATCTTCACATTTTGTTCTATATCAAATTTTCTGGTTTTCGTTTCTTTAGTCCATCAAATCAGAATTTCGATAGGAGGATAGTTTATGATTCGACCAATTATGAGAGATGTTTTGTTTCTCAAAAAGAAAGCAGTTCCTGCGACAAAAAACGATATGTCAGTAGTGCAGGATTTACTTGATACGTTAAAGGCAAATGAAGCTGGCTGTGTTGGAATGGCAGCAAATATGATTGGGGTAAACAAAAGAATTATTGCGGTGAATATGGGATTTGCGAATATTGCGATGTTAAATCCGATGATTGTGAGTAAAAAGGACCATATGAAGCGGAAGAAGGCTGTTTATCTTTAAAGGAGTTAGAAAAACGACTCGATATCAGGAGATAGAAGTGGAGTATGAAGATAATTCATTTTAAAAAACAGCACCAGAAGTATAAAAGGCTGGGTGGCACAGATTATACAGCATGAGGTGGAATCATTGCGAAGGGATAATTATTTGATTTGTTAACTTACCT